>Ga0210386_10000553_pt1 | contig 34525 bp, 37 predicted proteins | sample IncBWH32OmetaG_FD_160091 | JGI IMG/M metagenome (GOLD analysis project Ga0210386, IMG submission 160091) | Forest soil microbial communities from Barre Woods Harvard Forest LTER site, Petersham, Massachusetts, United States - Inc-BW-H-32-O ...
ACTATTTGCGCAGCAAGCGCCTGCGCTTCTGGACGAAGACGCGCGAAACGGCGCTCGATCCTGTGGATGTAAGCGACTGGGTTCCGGACGGGCGCAGCTCTCCGGAGGCGGAATTTATCGCGCGCACGCAGGTAAAAAGCATCTGGGAGACGGTGAATCAGCTTCCGCCGAAACAGCGCAACGTGTTTGTCCTGCGTTTTGTGGAAGAGATGGAGTTGAAGGAGATTGCAGAAACGACGGGGATGAACCCAAGCACGGTGAAAACACATCTGTACCGCGCGCTAGCTGCGGTGCGGGCAAGTGCAGGAGGCAAAGCATGACGAAGGAAACCACAAACCGGCAGGTGCAGGAGATGTATCCGGAGAGCGACGCGGCAACCAAGCGCGATCTGGAAGGGCTGGCGAACTCGATCAGCCAGTTTCGCGCGGCGGTTCGTCATATTGCAGAGCGGCAGGGAGAGCAGACGCAGCAGGTGGCCTGGCAGCTCGATCAGGCGCGGCAACGTCGAAAGTCAGCGCAGAAACGCATCATGCTCGAGTGGGCCGTCGCGACGGCCACTGCTATCGTACTGTGCTTGACCATGCTGGTGCCGACGGTCGGATACTACCGCAACCATGCGACGCAGTTGCGGGCGCAGCAGCAGGAGCAGCTTTTGAAACAGCGCGAGGCGGATACGGCGCTGCTCGACCAGGTGACGAGCGAATTGTCCGAAGCGGTGCCGGATTCAATGCAGCCGCTGGCGGAGATGGATGTGGACTACGCAAGCGATACGACATCGACAGCGAAAACGGAGAAGAAGAATGCGAAAAACTAGAAAAATTGCAGGGTTGGCACTTTTAGTTGGGATATACCTTGGGGGACTCGGCCTGGAAAGCAGGGCGGTGGCGCAGGACGGGAATCCCGGACCGCCTCCGATGGAGCGGACCTTTCAGGGCAGGATGCATGGGCGGTGGTGGAACGACCCGAAAGTCGCTCAGCAGATTGGGCTGACCGCGGACCAGCAGAAAAAGATGGACGACATCATGCAGCAGAATCGGCTCAAGCTGATTGACCTGAATGCCTCGCTACAGAAGCAGGAAGCCATTATGCATCCGCTGATGGAAGCCGATCAGCCGGATGAAGGCAAGATTCTGGCCCAGATTGATGCCATTGCTCAGGCGCGCGCCGAGCTGGAAAAGGGCAATGCCCGCATGCTGTTTGGCATCCGCCAGGTGTTGACGGCCGAACAGTGGAAAAATCTAAGGGAACTGCGGGCGCAAGGATCGCGTTCATGGGGTCGCGATGGCGATCGCAGCGGCTGGAGCAGACGGGGGCCGGGAGGGCCGCCGCCGGATGGAAATGGCTCAGCACCTGCACCGCAGATGCAGTAGCTGAAACGGCAACCTGGAAGGGAGCGGTTTCGACCGCTCCCTCTTTTTGTGCAAAGTGTTTTCTGAAGTAAATTCAGCCACTTCCGCTCCTGAATCAAGGAAAGGGAAAAGATCCGCGCGGGATCGCGTTGCTGAGAGTCTTCGCGGTTTTGCACCTAAAAAATTGACGGGCTGGCCCGCAAATTTCAGCGCGGACAACGTCCGCACCCGCCAAAATCCTGCAAATTGGAGTTTTGCGCCTGAAAGGCGCGTTTCGCTGGACGCGCAGTCCCTTTATAATCGCACGTGCAGATTATGGAGAACTCAACCCACACTCCGGAGCCTCGCCTGGTGATGGATATTACCGACATCATGGCGATTTTGCCGCACCGTTACCCGTTTCTTCTGATCGATCGCGTGATCGAGATGGAGCGAAAGAAGCGGATTGTTGCCATCAAGAATGTGTCTATCAATGAAGCTTTTTTTCAGGGACACTTTCCAAACTTCCCGATTATGCCTGGGGTCCTTGTGATCGAAGCAATGGCGCAGGCTGGTGGGGCGCTTTTGTTGACGGAGATCCCTGACCGCGACAGCAAGCTAATGGTCTTTACGGGAATCGAACGGGCGAAGTTTCGTCGTCCGGTGGTACCGGGAGACCAGCTGCGGCTCGAGATCAATGTGCTGCAGTGGAAGACGCGAGCTGTGCGCCTGGAAGGAAAGGCCACGGTTGACGGCAAGCTCGCCTGCGAGGGGACGGTGATGTGTCAGCTCGTGCCGCGGCGACGCCAGGAAGCTCCATCTGAGGCGCCTGCGCTGGCTGCGGTGACCGAAGAGTGAGCATTCATCCAACAGCGATTGTGGCGGCAACGGCGGTGATCCCGGAGTCGTGCACGATCGGCCCCTACTGCACGGTTGGCTCCGATGTGGTGCTGGGAGAAGATTGCGAGCTGGTCTCGCACGTCGTGCTGGACGGACGCCTGAAGGCGGGTGCGCGGAACCGGTTTTATTCCTTCGCCTGTGTGGGGATTGCGCCGCAGGATCTGAAATACAAGGGGGAGCCCACGGGAGCGACGCTGGGCGATGAGAACGTCATCCGCGAGAGCGTGACCATTTCACGCGGGACGGCAGGGGGCGGCGGAAACACCCGCGTAGGCAGCCATTGCCTCATTATGGCGTACACGCATATCGGGCACGACAGCGTGATCGGCGACCATTGCATTCTGGCCAACGCAGCGACTCTGGCCGGGCATGTGACCGTTGAGGACTACGCCACGGTGGGCGCGCTCAACCAGGTGCATCAGTTCTGTCGGATTGGCAAATATTCCTATACAGGCGGTGGAACCACCATTACGCAGGACGTGCTGCCGTATTCGCTGACCTCGGCCAGGCGGGAGACGCATGCTTACGGGTTGAATAAAGTAGGCCTGGAGCGGCGAGGCTTCGATCGCACACGGTTGCGGGCAATTCAGCATGCGTATAAGTATCTGCTGGCTGCGAAGATGAACACCTCGCAGGCTCTGGAAAAGCTCCGGAGCGAGGGCATCGCTACGGAGGATGTCGCCTATCTGGTGGAGTTTGTCGCGAAGTCTGAGCGTGGAGTGTTGAAGTAGTTCCGTTATGAGGCTCGGATTGATCGCCGGAAATGGCCGCTTTCCCTTTCTGCTGCTGGATGCAGCGCGCGCGCATGGGCTGGAAGTCGTCGTCGCCGCGATTAAAGAGGAGACGGACCCTGAGATGAATACACGCGCCGCAGCCGATCCTGGCGTGCGCGTGTACTGGCTTTCGCTGGGTGAGCTGTCCAAGCTGATCGACACATTCCACGCGGAAGACGTGGCCCGCGCAGTGATGGCCGGGCAGGTAAAGCACAAGCAGATCTTTTCGAGTATTCGCCCCGACTGGCGGTTGGCGAAACTACTGCTTTCTCTGCGCACGAAAAATACCGATATGCTGCTCGGCGCAGTCGCCAAAGTATTAGGCGATGAGGGCATCGAGCTGATCTCCTCCACCGCGTATCTGGAGCCGTTATTGGCCAAGGCCGGAGTTTTGACGGACCGTGCGCCAACGGATCAGGAAAGAAAAGACATTGCGTACGGACGCGCAGTGGCAGATGGCGTCGCCGGATACGACATCGGTCAGACGGTTATTGTTGCCAGCCAGGCTTGTGTGGCCGTTGAAGCCATGGAAGGCACGGATGCAGCCATCGAGCGCGCCGGCGCGATCATGCGGACGATGGCTGCCGAAGGCGATGCCTCCACATTCGATCGAAGCCTGACGGTGGTGAAGGTCGCCAAGCCGAAGCAGGACATGCGTTTCGATGTGCCCGTGATTGGCCTGAAGACGATCGAATCAATGCAGCATGCGCAGGCGACTTGCCTCGCGATTGAAGCGGATAGAACACTGATTTTTGACCGGGACACAGTCCTTTTGCGTGCGAACACAACGGGCATTGCGATTGTCGCTGTAGAGCGCGGATAATGAAGAGACCCCTAAAGGAGGGTGATCCGCGTGTCAAAGATTTCGATCGTTTTGCTTACCGCAGTTGTGGTCATAGGTGCAGGTCTTCTCGCAGTGCGAGGCTTTGCCGCCGACGAATCGGCGCTGCCGCAGGTGGGTCAATTGGCGCCCAATTTCACGCTGAACTCACAGGAAGGCAAGCCGGTCAGCCTTGACGCCTTTCGCGGTAAATGGGTCGTGCTGTACTTCTATCCAAAGGACATGACAACCGGCTGCACCATTGAAGCGCACAACTTCCAGCGTGACCAGGAGAAGTTTCAGAAGGTGAATGCGGTGATCCTCGGTGTGAGCGTGGACTCGGTCGACAGCCACAAGCAGTTCTGCGCCAAGGACGGACTCAATTTCACGCTGCTGAGCGATGAGGACAAGAAAGTCGTCGCGCAATACGGCTCGCTTGCAAACTATATGGGAATGAAGATCGCCAATCGCAACACCTTCCTGATTGACCCGCAGGGCAAAATCGTGAAGGTCTGGACGAAGGTCGATCCTTCTCATCACAGCGAAGAGGTATTGACTGCTCTGAATCAAATGCAACACTAGATCTATGGAAAATCAGACAGTGCAGGGATTTATGGCGGGTTGCGATGCAATCCGCCATTCGCTTTTGGGAGTGCCGGAAGACGCGGCCGGACTGCCGTGGCGGGAAGGCGGCTGGACGCGCAGGCAGGTGCTCGGACACATGATCGATTCTGCCGTGAACAACCACCAGCGCTTTGTGCGCGCCGCACTCGACGGCAGTTATACCGGGCCGTTCTATGCGCAGGAAGGTTGGGTGGCCGCGCACGGATATGATGAGATGCCGTGGCCGACACTGCTCGGCTGGTGGCAGACCTACCACGAGATGCTCAAGGCGGTCGTTGAGCGCATCCCGGCCGATAGACTGGAGGCTCCATGCCGCGTAGGCAGTAACGAGCCGGTGACACTTCGATTCCTCATCGAAGATTACATCGCGCACCAACAACATCATCTGGCGCAGATCCTATGCCCGTCCTGAAGGGAGTGGTCGTCTCCGGGATGGGGGATTTTTCCCACTGGCTGGAAAAGCTGGAGAGCTTCTACACGCAGAAGACAGGCATGCAGTTTTTCCCGGGCACGCTGAACCTTCGTCTGGACGAGCCATATTCGCTGCCCGTAGACGTTCTCCGCTTAGAGAAAGAGGAATATGGGGGCGCCGTGTCGGTGAGCATGGTGCGTTGCCGGATCTTCGGCAGGCCTGCATTTCTTCTGCGAACGGACGCAAATGAATCGGGCCGCGGGCATCATCCGAAAAACATCATCGAAATCGCGACCGATATCAAGCTGCGCGACCGTTATCGGCTTCACGATGGAGACATCGTAGAGGTAGATATAGAAATGCAGCGCGAATGATGCAATCGAAGTACAGACGCAAAAAAGCCCGGCGCTGAGCCGGGCTCTTTTGCTTGCCTTGGAACTACGGGTTACTTCTTGGTTGCCTTTTTCGTTGCCTTCTTTGCTGCCTTCTTTGCAGGAGCCTTTTTCACTGCCTTCTTTGCTGCTTTCTTTGCAGGAGCCTTCTTAGCTGCTGCCTTCTTTGCTGCTTTCTTCACTGCCAAAGTAGTACCTCGTTTAGTTGGTTTTGTACCGCTGGCGCTCTTCTTCTTACTGGCTGCGGATTTTTTCACAGCCTTACCGCCGCTACGAGCGCCCTTACTGCTGGACTTAGCGGCAGACTTCTTTGCGGCTTTTTTAGCCGGAGCTTTTTTGGCGGCCTTTTTCGCAGGAGCCTTCTTGGCTGCTTTCTTGGCCGGCGCTTTCTTAGCAGCCTTTTTGGCTGGCGCCTTCTTAGCCGGTGCCTTTTTCGCAACAGCCTTTTTGGCCGGTTTCGCGGGCGTCGCCACAATTACTTCTTCGGCTATATTCCGTGGTTCTTCAAATGCTTCTGCTTTTTCGTCGTCGATGTCATCGATGTCGTCATCGTCAGAGGAGATGGAGATGCTTACTTCCTCTTCTTCCTCGTCTTCACCGAAACCATCTTCCACTTCTTCTGAGTAATCATCCGTCTCAGGTTCAAATTCACCATCGTTCTGCGCGTAAAGTTTGCGATCGTCCTGCATGAAAATGCCCTCCGGCTTCGGTGCCTGTTTTCCGTTCTACCACAGAGCACGCATTTCTGTGTGCCTGCCCTGCGGCGCGGATTATAGCAACAGCATGCAACGGCTTGCCAATGAACGCAAGTAATTAGTGAGTGTCACGGGTTGGTTTTCTTCTCCCTGACCGATGTGACGTGCGTTGAAGTGGCTGCTTTTGGAGTCGCATGCACGGGTTTCTCTTCCTGCGTTGCATGGTGAGATGCAGTTTGCGTGCTGCGCGCTGCAGCTCTTCCGCGCCGCGAACGGGATGTGGCAGAGATGCGTGCCGGTTCGGCGACATATAACTTGTGCCCCGGCGTAATGGCATTACTGCCGATGTGGTTCCAGCGGCGCAACTGGTCTACCGTGACACCAAAGCGATCGGCCACGGTGATTAACGTATCGCCGCGCTGCGTCTTATACATGCTGCTTCGCGTCGACGCCGGAGCAGCCGCGGGCGCGACAGGAATCACCAGCGAATCAACGCCGCTTAAATCTGTCGTCGAATTGAGCTGATTGACAAAAGCAATTTCGGAAGCAGAGACCCGGTACTGCCGTGCGACATCCTCGAGAGATTCGCTCGAAGAGAGAACATGAAAGCGCCAGTAACGTCGTTTCTCTTCAGGAATTTCGGCAATGCGCTTCTGAAAAAGATCTTTGCCCCCGGGCGGCAGGTGAAGATCGAACGGCTCATCGGGAGGCGTGGTCATGCGCAGGAGACTCGGATTCAGTCCGACAATTTCCTGCACGGGCGCATCGACTACGTCCGCGACGAGGCGCAGGTCGACCGCATAGTTCGTCGTTACCGTGTCCGTGACCAGCGATGGATCGGGCACAAGGTCCGTTAATCCATACTGCTTCGGGTTCTTCGCCATGATGGTGACGGCGAGGATGATAGGAACATAGTTCTTGGTCTGCTCAGGCAGGTTATTGCGGCGGTATAGCTCCCAGAAATCGGCATAGCCCGTGCGTTCGACAGCGCGCTGCACATTGCCTGCACCCCAGTTATATGCGGCCATAGCAAGATACCAGTCGCCAAGCTGGTCGTATTGCTGTTTGATCCAGCGGGCATAGGCATGCGTGGCCTTTTCCGGATCGAAGCGCTCGTCATACCATCCTGTCCGCGACAGACCATAAGCGTTGAAAGGCATGAACTGCCACATGCCGCCTGCGCCGGAGTGCGCATTCACTGCCTGCGGGCGGAAGCCCGATTCCGCGACCGCAAGATAGAACAGGTCCTGCGGCACGCCCTCTTCTTTGAGCACGCGCTGGATCATGTCCCTGTAGCGGCCCGCCCGTGTGAGCGAGTTGACGATGGTGTTGTGGCCCTTGGTCGTGTTGCTGAAGAAATTGATATAACTCGCAACGTAATCGTTCATGACGAGCGGCAGGTCGGACTGCGTGGTCTTCAGTTCCGCTTCGGCCTGCGCTCTGACTTTGGGATCGGCGGGGAAGGTTACATCGTTCGCGATATCGACCGGCGTATCTTCCGGGCGCTGCAGCGCCGGCTGCGTGCCCCCTTCGCGCAATGCATCGATCTCCAGCGTATTAATCGCATCGACGATGTGATCGAATTCCTCACTGAGCGCCGTATCGCTCTTGAGGTCGATGCCGCTGCGCAGCAGCATATCGACCGCGTAGTCGAAGTTGGATTTCGCTGCGGGAATGTGCCCGTCGCGATAATTGCTGATGCCCGCCTGATAGGCCTTTTCGACGCTGTCGATCAGAGATTGATCGCGTACTGAGATGGTCTGTGCTGCCGGGGCGGCCACCTGTGTCGGTTGTGCCTGCTGGCTTGTAGCGGAAGATGTTTGCGGGTCTGGTGACAAGTGGGCTGCAGCGCTCGCGTCGCAGCTTGAGAGGCAAATGATGGCCGCAACGAAAGCGGCACCTGAGAGTTTCACAACAACCATGCGTATTTCGATAGTGTCTCTGTCTAAAACTTAGAGCGCTCGATTTCCCGGGTCAAGCTCCGTACCCGCCGATGATCCCTCATGTTGCCAGTTGAGCAGGAACGCCATCAGAGCACGTCTTCTGTAATGCGAACATGTGCATCTGTGATATGGAAGCCATGCTTTTCGATGTCACTCAAGCACTCGTTCGCATTCACTCCCGCCTGGGGCTCTCCATTACGGCTCAGATCGAGTGACTTAAAGCTGTTCCATGGAGCAAATTTAGAGGGAAGATTGGCTCCCGTCGCATCCGCGGTACAACCGAACACGCGGCCAGGGCCTCTAAAAATATGAATCAGCATCCGCCTTGCTCCTCTGTTTTTCTACTATGCCTGCCGGACCGCGGCCACTCTCGTTTTTCAAACTGAGATACGATCACATTTCCTGCTTTATTGTATGGGCTGCAAGCGTCTGCACGCTACACCAGATGCGATAATAAGGCGTGAGCAAAGAAGTTTCTCTGCATCCGGCACTCCGGGAGCAGTCCTTCCCGCCTCGCGCTTTTTCTCATGGACAGCAAGCTTATCCGCAATTTCGCGATCATCGCGCACATCGATCACGGCAAATCCACGCTCTCTGACCGGCTGCTGGAGCTGACCGGCTCGCTCACCGCACGCGAAATGCAGGCGCAGGTGCTGGACGCAATGGACCTGGAGCGGGAGCGCGGCATCACGATCAAGGCGCATTCCGTGCGCATGATGTATCCGGCAAAAGACGGGCAGACATATCAGCTGAACCTGATCGACACGCCCGGCCACGTGGACTTTTCGTACGAAGTGTCCCGCTCGCTCGCATCCTGCGAAGGCGCTCTGCTGGTCGTCGATGCTTCGCAGGGGGTTGAGGCGCAGACACTTGCAAATGCGTTTCTTGCCATCAGCCACGGTCTTGAAGTCATTCCGGTCATCAACAAAATTGACCTGCCCAGTGCCGATATCCTGCGCACGCAGGAGATGATCGAGCAGGCGGTCGGACTCGATGCGACGGACGCCATTCCGGTGAGCGCCAAGACGGGCCAGGGCGTTCCTGACATTCTGGAAGCGATTGTGCATCGGTTGCCGTCACCCGCGGGAGATGCGACGGCGCCTCTGCAGGCTCTGATCTTCGATTCCTGGTTCGATTCTTATCGTGGGGTCATCGTGCTGGCGCGCGTCATCAATGGCAGGTTGCGCAAAGGAATGAAGATTCGGCTGATGTCGAATGGCAAGGTCTTCGAAGTGGAATCGCTTGCGGTGATGACACCGAAAGCAGTCGAGATCGAATCGCTTACCGCCGGCGAGGTTGGAGTCTTTTCGGCGACGATCAAGAATGTGGCAGATACGAAGATCGGCGATACGGTCACCGAAGACAGTCGCCCTGCGGCGGAGCCGCTGCCGGGCTTTGAAGACATCAAGTCGATGGTCTTCGCCGGGCTTTACACCGTAGATTCTCATGAACACACATTGCTGCGCGATGCGCTCGAAAAACTGCGTCTGAACGATTCGTCGTTTTTCTTCGAGCCGGAAAGCTCGGTTGCGCTCGGCTTTGGCTTTCGCTGCGGCTTCCTCGGCCTGCTGCACATGGAGATTATCCAGGAGCGGCTGGAGCGCGAATATAACCTGGATCTGATTACGACCGCTCCGGGCGTGCGCTACAAGATCACAATGACCGACGGCTCAACGCTCGAAGTCGATAACCCGTCGCGCTGGCCCGATCCGAGCGAAATTGAAAAGATTGAGGAACCGATCATCACGGCAACCATTCTGACCAACGAAGAATACGTGGGCGGAATTTTGAAGCTGGTCGAAGAGAAGCGGGGACGGCAGAAGAATTTTGAATACGTCTCGCCCACGCGGGTGATGCTGACCTACGAACTGCCGCTGAATGAGATCGTCCTCGATTTTTATGACCGGCTCAAATCGGTCTCACGCGGCTACGCTTCGCTGGACTATCATCTTGCCGGAACCTGGGACTCGCCCATGGTGAAGATGGACATTCTTGTCTCGGGCGAACCGGTGGATGCCCTTTCAATTATCGTTCACCGCGAATTTGCCTATGAACGGGGCAAAGCGCTGGTTTCGAAGATGCGCGAGCTGATCCCCAGGCAGCAGTTTGAGGTCGCCATTCAGGCAGCGATTGGCTCGAAGATCGTAGCCCGTGAAACTGTCACCGCCCTGCGCAAAAACGTGATCGCCAAGTGCTACGGCGGCGATATTTCCCGTAAGCGCAAGCTGCTGGAAAAACAAAAAGAAGGCAAAAAGCGCATGAAGAGGGTAGGGAAGGTCGATATCCCTCAGGAGGCTTTTCTGGCGGTACTAAAGCTCGGCGAGGAAAGCGGTCGCTAGAAACAGGCTCTGGGCTATCTCGCTCATCAATCGCAGGTTTGCGCAGTCACCGTCCTTTAACCTGACCTGTGGAAAGTGCAAATTTGGGATGAGGAACTCGCCACCACCCTCTGTAGAAGAACAATGGTACTTTGGTAACCTTTTGTTATTGAAAATAAAGAAGTTGCTGGCCAATTTTTGGTTACCTTCCAGGATTCACAATATTTTCACGCAAGCGCGTTTAAAAGCGGGAATTTCTTCCACATTTTTTTCCACAGATTTATGGTGTTCGCAGGCATCTCCCAGAATGAATCCTGGCAATAAAAAAAGACCCCGATACTCGGGGTCTTTTTAGCTGACTGAGAGCTTTGAATTATTGCTTTGGAGTCGTCGGATGTGGAGTGGTCGCCCGTGGGGTTGGAGCCGAAGGCGTGCTGCCCGCTGCGGGAGCTGCCGGAGCAGGAACACCCGATTTCTGGTTGTAGGCCTGGATCACAGCGGCGGAGATATCCGTTCCCTGGTTGGCCCAGAGTACTGGGCTCTGTTGCGTGCTGCCATCGATGACGATAGAAAAGCCATTCTGCTGCGCGTAAGCCTGCAGGACGCCGAAAACTTTCTCGGCGAGCTGGGTATAGGTCTGCTGCAGATCCTGCTGGAAATCGTTCTGCGTATCTTCGCCCGTACGCTGGAAGGATTTTTCCTTATCGTCGATAACTTTCAGCCGGTTCTGGCGCTCGGCGTCGCTAAGGTTCGCGCCGGCGGTCTGCAGTTGCTTTTTGAGCGAGTCGATCTCATCGCTCTGTGCCTTGAGCTGAACCCGCTTGGGCTCATACTTCTTCTGCAGATCTGCAAAGTTCCGCTGGCCTTCATTGGTCTGCATGACGGCTGGCTGGAACATGATGACGGCGATTTTGGTTCCGCCTGCAGGAGCTGCCGCGGTGGTCGACGGCGCGCTGGGCGCCGGGTCTGTGGTGGCGGCGCTGCCGGCCTGGGCAAAGGCGCTGACGCCGAGCCCGGACACGAGCATGCAAACGAGTGTTAACGAACGCTTCATGGAAATCAGAAACTCCTTCGATTCTTGGGTGAGGTCGCCCGCATTTCTGTGCGGAAGCGCACTTTCGCTTCCTGGCTTTCCCGTCTGAGGCGCTTCGTGGAGCCTATTTCCGGGCCGAAAAACCAGAAAAGCAGCAGAAACACGGACAGAGGACATTTTCAGGAACTCAAGCGAATTATAGGTGGGAGGAGAGGGCAAGGTCAAACGGGAAGAGAATTAAGTGAGGGGGCAGGAACGGTTTTCGTGCCTGCCCCTCCGGTCGCTAGAAGGTCGTACTGACCGTGAGACGGAATGTTTTGTTCGGCTCTCGCAGCTCAAAAAGCGAGCCGTAGAGCTGCTGGGACTGAGCATAGCTGTAGTCGCCGGCACCGCCTGCGGGGAACATGCTGCGCGTGATCAGGTTCTCACCGTTGATGGTGTCATACAGCCGTAACGGGTTGTAGGCGTAGTAGATACGGAAAGGCGCGTTGATAATCGGCATCATGACCGAAATCTGTGCGCCGATGGACATGCGCGGTACATAGTTCGTACCCGGGATGGGACGGATATTGCGGTCAAACTGAATCTGTTGACCTCCCACGCAGGCGCCGTTGATGTAGTTCGGGCAGCCATAAAGGGGCGAATTCAGAATATCGAAGCCTTCCGGGCTTTGTCTGAGCTGACCGCTGTTCAAGGCCATATTCATGCCGAAGTCGTCGAAGATCTCGAGCGCGGCGGTGCGGCCCACGAGGGGGATGCGGTATTCAACGTTGCCTGTGAACTGCGTATCGCCGCCGATGGGGCCAATACCATACACGGGGATGGGAACCTGCACGCACTGGTTTGTCTGCGGATTGGTGGGATCGCGCGGTACGCAGCTGCCGTCCGGGTTAGTGAGGTTGAAGAGCACCTTGGTTGGGACGAAACCGTACGGTGTTGCCGTGCGCAGATCGAAGCCGCGGATTTCGCCTTCACCACCGCCGTAAAAGCGGTTGAAGGGAGGCGCGACGTCGCCGCTGATGCCCTGGATGTAGTTGGCCTGGATGCGGTATCCAAGGATATTCCGGCCTTCGTTGTTAAACTTGAACCACTTGATGGGGCGGAATTGCTTGTATTCCACAATGGGGCTGATGTAGCGAACGTTGCCCCAAAGCCCGGCAAGCTGCAGCGCAGAGGAGAACGATGAACCGGTGCGCGGCATGTAGGACGAATCCAGAGTGTTCCAGGTGTAGCTGAAGGAGACCATGCTGCTCACGATGCCATCGAGCGAGTTCTGGCCCTGGATGCCGCTGCGGAAAGCAAGGGTCTGGAAGAGGTTCTGCGACGCGGCGCTGAATGCCGTGACCGACGACCGATTGAGCGTATAGGTAACGCCTAGCCGCTTAAACGAGTGGCGGATGGGGTAGGCGGCTGATACCGTGAAGCCCGTGGTGGACTGATTGTAGTTCTGCGTGAGCGAGTTCACGGCGGCCGTGGTGTTTGCGTCCGCGCCGGTGACGTTGTAGGCCTTGGCGGCGTTAAAGTCCGTCTTCTGTGAGTAGATCTGGAAGCCCAGGCTGACCGGCCGGTTGTGCAGATATGGCTCATTGAAGCCGAAGAGCAGGTTGCGCGACAGATTGCCGGCGCTTGCCTGCACGCTGAGCGTCTCACCCAGGCCGAGGAAGTTGTTGGTCTGATAGTTAAGTCCGATAAAGGTGCCGGACAGGCCGCTGACGCCGCCGTTCAGGCCAATGGAGTTCTTGCCCTTTTCGTGCACTTTCAGGAGCAGGTCGACGGTGCCGTCTTCGGGATTCTGGTGCGTCTCGGAGTCCTGATCTACCTTGATGGGATCGAAGTAGTCGAGCTGATTCAGACGCAGGATGCTCAGTTCCCAGAGGTGACTGTTATAAATCTGGCCTTCTTCGAGCGCGAGCTGGCGGCGGATCACGAAGTCGCGGGTCACCGTGTTGCCCTGAAACTCGATCCGCGAGACATAGAAGGGCTTGCCTTCTTCGAGATCGACGACAAAGGAGACGGTCTTCTTGTCGTCATCGATGGACGGATTAGGCGAGGCCGAAAAATTGATATACCCCAACTGGCCGTATGCTTTCTGCAAATTCTGCAGACCCTTGCCGAAGGCGGTGTAGTTGAACCAGTCGCCATCCCGCATGGGAAACTGTGCGCGAAGCGCTCTGAGATTGGCGTCGGGAACTGCCTTGTTGCCCTTGAAGGTGATACTGCCCAGACGATAGCGTGCGCCTTCCTCGACGGGGATGCGGATATCGATGCGCTTGCCCCGGCGCGGACGGAAGGTGATGAATGACAGGCCGCCCTCATTGCGGATATGCGTCAGCGGGTCTGCCGTAGAGGCGCGGAAGTAGCCCCGGTCGCGGTAGGCCTGACGCACTCGCTCGCTGTCTTCTTCCAGCTTGCTGGCATCGTAGGTCCTTGCGAAGAGATTCTCAAAGATGATGGAGCGTGGAATGCCGATCGGCCGCAGATTCTTCATGGACGCCCGAAGCGTGCGCGAGCTGAGATTCTGATTACCGGTAAAGCTGATGTTGCCGACCTTGACCCTGGGCCCTTCCTTGACGATGAAATTCACCTGCACAGAAGCGGGTGGAATCGTCTTCACGTCGGCCTTGACCGTCGCGAACTGGTGGCCGTGCTCGGCAAGCAGCTCTCTGAGGACCGTCTCCACCTGGGCGAGGCGCGTGGGATCGTATTGACTCTCCACTGAAAAGGAGACCTTCTCCTTCTTCAAGCGGTCTAGAACGTCAGACTGCGTAACGGAGTTCAGGCCCTTGTAGTTGATCTCGCGGATCGTGGACTTCTCGCGCACATAAATGTCGAGAATGATGCCGCCCTTGGGATTGTCCTCGCGCTCGATGCGGACGTCTTCGAAGTATCCGGTGTTCCAAAGGGAGTTGAAGTCGCGTTCCACCGTCGTCGGATCGAATGTCTCGCCTTCGTGGCTGAAGAGGCGGGCAAGGATCGTCTCCTTGGGGATACGACGGTTGCCAATGACGCGAATCTGGGTAATCGTCTGCTGCTGTGCCCATGCCGAACAAACGGTAAAGCAAAGAAGAACGAAGGCCAACGGCTTTAGCATGCGGCGAAATTTGCTGCTCGCTTGCTTGCTTGGTTTGATTGGAGAGCTTACGCTCTCTCGGATGACGGGAAAAATAGGCACACCCTCACTGCAAAAAATCAGATCGAACTTGAGGAAAAGGTGATTATAAGTGACCGGAGGTACTGTTCCCAACTCCGGAGTATCTTTGCGTTCACAACCAGTCATCGTGCCAGACCAACCCACCCGCGGCGATTGCCAGTCGCGCCGTCAGCTTTCCAGTTCTGCGAGGACATCGAAGCCATCACCATTCCAGACGATTCTGAGAACATTTGGTTTGCAGCAAACCTGACAATCCTCGATATAGGACTGTTTTCCGCCGGCTGACTCGTCAACGACAGTTTCATTCCACTCTCCACAGCCAGCGCATTGGAAACCCGCTGCGTACGGCATCGCTTAATCCGCCTTTAGTCTATCGGAATGAAGGAGTTTTCGCTGCGTTGCGGGTGGAGGAGCTCGCAGAAAATGTTCTGCAGTGCCCGGTTTTGCCCACAGACTCATAGAATTGTCATTCCGGCCGAGCCCTGAGCGCCGCGAAGGGGAAGCGGAGACACCCGCAGTTTTCTTCCTCGGCGCTGAAGATTTTCGCATCGCATCGAAATCTGTTTCACACCAATTTCTCCTCAATTCGTCACAAAATGCTTGCTGCCCATGGCCATGCCCTCTACTGTTTGGCGCATGCCGCGATCAATCAAGATACCCCTGTCCCTGGGAGCCGCGCTGCTTCTATGGTCCGCAGGGCACATCAGCGGAGCGCAGGAGCCTCATGGCACGGATGCAGCCGTCCCGGCATCGCAGACCTTTGCGCTCACCGATACCAGGGATCTGGTGGTGGAACCGGGGGTGAAGGCAGAGGCAGTCGAGTATCGAGGCCGCAAAGCCGTCCGTTTGACCAGGGAGGCGGTCGATGAAGCCGCGCTTGCGTTGGTCAACGGGACGCAGTTTCGTGATGGGACGATCGAAGTAGACATTGCAACAAAGGTCAACGCTCCGCCTGGCGTAAGAAGGCCTGGCTTCGCAGGCATTGCATTCCGTGTCGGTTCCGATCCGTCGCACTATGAGCTGTTCTACCTTCGGCCTGGTAACTCCGGGTCGGAAGACCAGGCGATGCGCAACCATTCTGTCCAATACGTTTCCGCGCCGGGTTTCGGTTGGGAGAAACTGCGAAGACAATGGCCTTTTATCTACGAATCCTATGCGGATTTGCAACTGGATGAGTGGGTGAAAGTGAAGATCGACGTGCGTGGCCGCAAAGCCAGGTTGTATGTGAATGGGTCTGAAAAGCCGAGCCTCGTCGTGGACGGTTTGAAGGGTGAAGATCTGCAGGGCCCCGTCGCTCTGTGGGGCTATACAGGAGAGGAAGCATACTTTTCCAACCTCCGCATCAGCAATGCGAAACCGGAACCGCTGGAGAATGGCGGAGAAGCCGCCGGCACATGGGACGTAACGTTCGCTACCGATGCCGGCGGTTTTGGAGGCACTCTGAAGCTCGTTCGTCAGGACAGCACTCTCGTTGGCGTGTGGTCTGGCGCGTTCGGCCCGGATCAACAGGTGAACGGTACGTGGCGCGACGGCTATGTTGAACTTGCATTCGGTGGAACGTGGCCGGAGCAACCTGGCACGGTCACGGCAACGCTCGCCGGGTGGATTGATGGGGATTCAGCGAGGGGAAGAATGAAAGTGGAAGGTCGGGCCGATGGGCGATGGACCGCCGTTCGAAAGAAATGACTCCAGTTTTCTCAATCGCCATATCGTCAGCCGATCGTGCCCGCATAAGAATAGGGCGGGAACTTTATACTGATAGCAGCAATGGCAAATTTTCTTCCCGTCGATGAACAATTAGACCTGCTCCAAAAAGGAGCGGCAGAGATCATCCGCGTCTCCGACCTGCGCGAGCGCCTGGAAAAATCGCGACAAACCGGCGTACCGCTGCGTGTGAAAGCCGGATTCGATCCGACTGCGCCCGACCTGCACCTGGGCCATACCGTTTTGATGCGCAAGCTCAAACACTTTCAAGACCTCGGCCACCAGGTCATCTTTCTGGTCGGCGACTTCACCTCGCTCATCGGCGATCCGACGGGCCGCTCCATGACGCGCAAGCCGCTCACGCGCGAGCAGATCAACGAGAACGCCAAAACCTACACCGAGCAGGTCTTCCGCATCCTCGACCGCGAGAAAACCGAAGTCCGCTTCAACTCGGAATGGCTCGACAAACTTGGTTTCGAGGGCGTCATCCGTCTCGCCGCGAAGTTTACCGTCTCGCAGATGCTCGAGCGCGACGAGTTCCACAAGCGCTTTCAGGAAGAGAAGCCGATCTCGCTGCACGAAATGCTCTATCCGCTCATGCAGGGATACGACTCGGTCGCACTGAAGGCCGATGTCGAGCTGGGCGGCACCGATCAGAAATTCAACCTGCTGGCAGGCCGCGAATTGCAGCGCCACTTTGAGCAGCCCTCGCAGATCGTGCTCATGACGCCAATCATCGAAGGCCTCGACGGCGTGCAGAAGATGTCGAAGTCGCTCAACAACGCAATCGGCATCCACGAGCCGCCGCAGGAGATGTACGGCAAGCTCATGTCGATCAACGACAAGCTCATGTGGCGCTACTGGACGCTGCTCACCGACCTGCGCCAATCAGAAATCGACCAGATGCAAGCCGATGTAGCCAGCGGCGCATTACATCCGATGGAAGTGAAGAAGCGCCTCGCCCGCACCATCGTCGCTGGATTCTCTTCAGAAGAAGCTGCGAAGGAAGCTGACGAAAACTGGGCAAAGCAATTTCAGAAAAAAGAATTACCTGAAGATTTGGAAGAGATACGCGTCAAGCTCGCGGAGATAGGTCCCGGCACGACGAACCATCAATCAACCGTCCAAGGCTACATCAAGAATGATTCCATTGCGGAGAAAGACAAGCTGGAAGCTACACCTCTGCGCATCGATAAGCTTCTCGTGCGGCTCCAACTTGCAGAGTCGAATACCGACGCAGTCAGAAAGTTGAAACAAGGGTCTGTGCATATTGATGGAGAGCTGGTGGAAAAGACGCACCTCCCGCTCGCTACATTGCCGGCGCGTCTTGCAATCCGAGTCGGGAAACGCGCCAAGATCGCGGTCATCGAATAGATTCGTCACGACCTTAAGGGCTAAAGGCTGTACCTGTCTGCTATCAGAGAATGTTGGGTGCACTGGTTTTGAGAGGTAGGCGCGGGCTCTAGCCCGCGCACTATCGAACGTAACTTGAGGGACTTTAGCCCCTGAGGTACGCCTCCTTCAATCATCATGCGCAAACAACTACAAACCTACTTTGTCACGACTGTGACCGAAGGTCGCCGTGCGCTTCTTCAATCCAATCAAAATGCTGACTTGATGATGGACACTCTACTTCAGTATCGCGACGAGAGTCGCTATGCCCTTCACGCTTTCGTGGTCATGCCCGATCACGTTCATGCCATTCTCACACCAGCGGAGAATCAATCCATTGAGAGGTGCATGCAATGCATCAAGGGTGGTTATTCACACGCACATCCATCGCAGTCTGCTATCTGGCAAAGAGGATTTCATGAACATCGCCTGCGTGACGTTGAAGACTATATGCGCCATATAACCTGCATCATCCAGAATCCCGAAAAGCGAGGCTTACGAAAATCATCGGCATATCCATACGACATGTACAGAAAAGCTCGATCCAAAGCCGGAGCACCTCAGAGGCTAAAGCCCCTCCCCCCATGCGATACATTGTGCGGCCTGAAGGCCGCACCTACCCTTGTCGGGACCTCCGAGTCTGAATATTGGCGTACTGGTGTGATAGGTAGGTGCGGGCTTCAGCCCGCACACTATCGAACGTGACTTTGAGGGGCTTTAGCCCCTGAGGTACGCCCACACTCTAATCCAATCTCACCAGATAAGCCTCGCCCTCTTGCGGCTTCAACTCTTTCGCAATCTCGACGGCCCGGCCCTTGTCATCGTTTAACGGACGAATCCGCACCCAATGCCCCGTCGGTCCTGTGAATTCGATCACATTCGCTGTCTGGTATTTGCGCTCGAGATGCTCTTCGAGTTTCACGGCTTCTTTTTCCTTGCTGAATGCGCCAATCTGCACGCACCAGCGACCGCCTTCATCAATCGGCTTCGGCGCAGCGTACACATCGATGCGCACGTTCGCCGTACCCGGCCGCCACACGCCGACAATCTTTGCCGACGCGACAGAAAGATCGAGCACACGATCCGGCACAAACGGTCCGCGATCCGTCACGCGCATCACCGCCATCTGCCCCGTCTGCAGATTCGTCACGCGAATCAGCGATCCCATCGGCAGCGTACGATGCGCAGCCGACATCGCATTCTGGTCGAAGATCTGCCCATTGGCTCCGCGATGGTTGTGATACGGCGGCCCATACCAGCTCGCCAACCCGGTCTCCGTGTAGATCGGCGAGTGTGACGCGACAAAAGCATCGTCCGCTGTTTCCGCCGTTGACTCAGTCGCGTTGGGTGCAGCCGCAGCCGCGGGCGGTGTCGTCGGCGCTCCAGAGGAGCTTGCCGAAGAGGCAGGTGCAGGCAAGGCAGGCGGTGGCGGAGGGGTATAGGCTGCCTGCTTGTTATGTCCGCAGCCTGCGATCCATGTCAGCCCTGCCAAAACTGCATATTCGAGAAACTTCTTGCCCATGCTCGTTCGCTGCACTATCTTTTCTCCAGGTGGTCGGCAAGCTTTCTCAGCTGGTCCGCTGCGCTACGAATTGCTTCTGAAGAGTTCTGTCTTACTTTCGGCACAACCTCATCGTTCAGGTAAGCAATTACCTTGCGCACCTCTTCTTCCACACGTGGAGCGACAGTGCCTATATGCTCATCGACTTTACGTCCGAACTCTTCAAAAGGCTTAGTGCTGCGATTGGTCTCATCTTCCGGCATAGATATTCGCTCCTGTGCACCTTTCAGTGTGCTTTCCCCCTCTTTGCAAGGTCAACGGCTGTTCACGGATAGGTGCCTCGGCCGTTACCCTTTATGGGTCATACATCCAGTCAATCGGGGCAACCATCCTAACCCGAATGACGCCACAAGCATCTTTTCGTAGAACCGAGTCGGCAAAGGGGGCCTCGTTCAATATGCATTTAAGACTTACTTTTCTTCGTGCCGGCCTGATGATGCTTGCACTCTCGGCCACGCCGGGCTTTTCGCAAAACGACATACCCGATGCTCCAAAGCAGGTTAACCCCAGCGTTAACACGCCAGCGACCCCTGAAAAAAGAAAATGGACTGATGTTGCAGAACCGGAAGAAACCCAGCCCCTCTCAGCGGGAGAGAAGCTTATGTTTCCGGTCAATGAAACGCTGCGCCTATCCAGCTGGTTCCCCACCTTCTTTTCTGCTGGATGGTCGCACCTTCGGGATAGCGACCCAAAATACGGATCGGATTCAGGCGCATTCGGGCAGCGTCTTGGCGCAGCCGCTCTCCGCGACTTGAGCATGCGCACATTTGCGGATGGAGTAATGCCCGCACTCCTGCGTGAAGACCCGCGTTATTTTCGAATGCGAGATGGAGCGATCATGCACCGCAGTCTTTATGCTGCGTCCCGTGTGTTTGTTGTCCGACGCGATTCCGGCACGAACGCCTTCAATACATCGGGCATACTCGGTCGCGGCATGGCTTCGGCTCTTACCATGGCCTACTATCCGGATAAAAGCGCCAACGCGAGTGTCGTCTTCACCACCTGGGGCTTCGCTCTTTTTGGCAATGCCTGCGGAAACTTGTGGTCTGAATTCTGGCCCGATGTGCGCGAGCGCCATTTCTTTCTCAGGCGCTCCCACGATCAGCCTTGAACCTCCCTGTGGCATGCTCACGGCGATTTGCGTCAGGAAATGCTCCATCTACGTCCAATCGGTATGCAGCTCGTATTCAGGCAGCTGATGCAGCCGAAGGAGACAGGCATCAGGCACGGTAAATGCCCAATCGGCGCGGCTGCTCTGTGGCTCATTTTCTTTTGTTGCGCAATTGTCTCGGCAGAGGCGCAGATACAATCTTTGCCGGATGCGCCCATGCCTGCAATGGAATTGGTGTCCGCTGCGGATCCCGGTCAGAGTTTCCCGCCTGCGGCACCCGCCCCGTCGAAGTCACCAACGATCGCACCCGTGCGGCCCGTGTCAGGCCTGACGGGGAGCATGCCGTTTCCTTCCGCAAAAGCCTCTTGTGGAGATACGCAGTCGAAATCCGCTGCTTCGCCGCAGATGAGCTGCGCGCCCACGTATGACCCATTTCAGAAGTTCATCCATTCTGCCGAACCACACCCGTTGACGGCGAAGCAGAAAGCTGTTCTGGCGGGAAAAGATGTGATCGACCCTTTCAACCTCCTCACGATTGGAGGCGTCTCTGCCTTTTCCGTCGCAACCGATTCTCATTCGGCCTACGGCCCCGGTGGCGAAGGCTGGGCCAAGCTCACCGGTGTGTCGTTTACGCAGGACATGACCAATGAGTTCTTCGGCACATTCCTCGTCCCCGCGATCGCGCATCAGGACCCGCACTATCACCGCATGCCGAACGCATCGTACAAGCGTCGCGTCGCGCATTGTATTTACCAGGTTGTATGGACGCAGGGCGATAACGGGAAAGGCATGTTCAACTACGCGAACATCGTAGGTGGAGCTTTCGAAGAAGCGATCGGTGATGCCTATGTGCCCTATCGCGATACAGGCTGGAGTGCTGCAACCGCTCGTTATGGCACAGCACTCGCAACCGATCCGATCGGCAACTTCATTACGGAGTTCGTACCCGATCTCGCACGCCGCGTAAACTTCCGCGCCGTCTTCGTGCAGCGCATTATCAACCGCGTCGCCATTGAAGAAGGACAGTAGACGAAATTCTTTCTAAGCCAGCTTCAGATACTTCTTCATCGCCGTAGTCCCCGAATCGATCAGCAATCGCTGCCGTTCCCCGGACATGCGGAACTCCGTCGTGCCGTAACCACCCACCGGCAGACGGCAAACGCTTGCCTCATACTGGCGGATGACTGCCAGGTCAGAGCTGTCCGTCAGAGTGTCAATCAACCGCGTCACCCGGTCTGCTGCCCGCAGCCGCGGCCGCCTTGTATCGGAAACCTGGGCGCCCGGCACCATCACCGTCCCGTCAAGAAGCATTCCGAGATTCCCCGCAGTATCCGGATCAGTCGCTCCCATTACCGCCACAACATCCGGCGTCGATTCGGCAATCAATCGCAGCGGAAAGTTCGAAAGCACCCCGCCATCTACAAAGATGTTGCCGGCCTTCGTGCGCTGGGTCACCTGTCCATTCGCACCCAGCACGTTGTAAGTCCCCCACTCCGGCTTCCAGATCATCTCCCGCCACACAAACGGGATACTCATCGACATGCGCACCGACTCGGCCACCGGAACATTGGGAGCCGTCCGCGCATTCAGCACCACCGACTCCTTATCCGTCACATCGGTCGTCACCACGGAAACATCCTTGCCGGTCTTCTTCGCAAAATCGGCCCAGGTAATGTCCGCTGCCATGCCTTTCGCCACCAGCCGCTCGCGAAACCACTCCAGAGCCTTGTCCCCGGCATAAAACCCGCCGCACTCGTTAAAGGAGAACAGCTCGCGATACAGTTCCAGATGGAGCAGCGCCTTGATGATCTTCTCCTCAACGTTTTTCATCATCCCCGAGAAGGGAAATCCCGCTGCCTTCATCAGCGCGATCGTCTCGCAACCTTCAATTATGTCCTGCGTAAAGTCCGATTCCTCCGGAGGGTCCATAAACGAAGCAAAGACCGGATTCCCGGCCGCATCGGTCTTGGTGCACTCAACCGTAAGCTCAGCCGGAGTGTAGCCCGCGCCCGTAAGCATGGCTGTAATGGCCCCGGCGGAAGTTCCCACCACGCGCCGATGCGAGTGTCCCGCATCGGTAAACACCTGAAGCGCCCCGGCAAACGCCATACCCTTCGCGCCGCCGCCTTCAAACACAAGATCGTAAAGTGCCATATCGTCTTCCTTTTCTGGGGGAATGGTCGCAATTCTGCGTGAAAACGTTACATTTCAGCCGCGCATCCGACAAGTAAATTGTTGATAAGAGTAAATCCCCGCTCCCATTCACCCCCAACGATCCCCGTCCGAACACCAATTCTCGCCATTCGACCAAAGTCGTTTCTTCCCGCCTTCAGATCCGACTATGCTTGATGCTGGTAAAGTCCTCTGGAAGCAGCAGTTACCTTGAACCGCACTTCCCCCGAGGGCCGTAAGCATTTAAGCTTGGCTTTCTGTCCCGAAAACGCTGTTGTCAGCTTTTCGTCGGGCAGGTAAGCATCAGGAGAACTGAAAAATGTCGAAAGCCGTCAAGTATGCGGAGCGAGCAGTCACCATCGCTGCCCAGGGCGCATGGTCCGTCTTTGAGAGACTGAACCGTATTAGCCCTAACGAATCATTCACCCCCAAGTGGTCCGATAAGCCTCTGCTGAAGTCCTATCAGAAAGAAAAGCCGCCCCTCGGCTGGCCGCGTACCACCGATTCGCTTTGCCCCAAGTGCGTCCCGGAGATTCGCCAGCAGATCATCGACGGCAAGCTGCCGCACGAAATCCTTCTCAATGAGAAGGTTGGCGAGATCAAGGCGCAGATCATCGAGCGCGACGGCAAGATCCTTATGGTTAAGGATTGCCCCAAGCATGGCCATTTTGAAGACGTCATGTCGATCGACACCGATTTCTTCCGCCACCTCGAAGAGGTTTTCCCAGGCCGCGACATCCGCGCCCACAATGATGAGAAGCTCCACAACCACGGCACTTCAACCGTGACGCACGGACGTGGCTCGGTCCTCACCATCGACCTGACCAACCGCTGCAACATGATGTGCGATCCCTGCTTCATGGACGCCAACCAGGTTGGCTTCGTTCATGAGCTGACGTGGGACGAAATCAAGACCATGCTCGACAACGCGATCACCATCAAGCCGCGTCGTCAGATGTCGGTCCAGTTCTCCGGCGGTGAGCCGACGCTCTCGCCCTACTTCCTCGACGCCGTCGCCTATGCCCGCAAGGTCGGATATGAATCCGTCCAGGCCGCAACCAACGGCATCGAGTTCGCCAAGTCCAAAGAGTTTTCCAAGGCCGCAGCCGAAGCCGGTCTGCGCTACGCCTACCTGCAGTTCGATGGCATCGGCAACGCCGCCAATTCGCACCGCAAAGTCGGCAACCTCTTCGATGTGAAGCTCCAGGCCATCCACAACCTGCACGAAGCCGGTGTCGATATCGTCCCCGTAACGACGATCATCAACGGTATCAACAATGAGCAGGTGGGCCACATCATCCAGTTCGCCCTCGACAATCCCAAGAAGATCAACTTCCTCAGCTTCCAGCCGGTTTCGTTCACTGGTCGCGATGAGGCCGTCAGCGACGAGCGCCGCGAAGCGCAGCGCTATACGCTCTCGCACCTAGCGCACGACGTCAAGAACCAGATGGGCATCGGCGAGCCGACCCGCGACTGGTTCCCGATCAGCTTCATCTCGACCTTCTCTGACTTTGCCGACCTCGTTCACGGTCCTGACCGCGACTGGGGACAGATCTCCTGCGGATGCCACCCGAACTGCGGCATCGGCATGGCCATCATGATCGACAAGGAAACCAAGGAAGCCGTTCCCGTCACCGCGTTCCTGAACGCCGACCGCCTGGCCAAGGACGTTGCCAAGGTGAACGACGCCGCCCGCGGCAAGTTCCTCTCATTGGTTGGCATCACGCTCGCGCTTCTGCGGAACTACGATCCGCGGCAGGCTCCGACCCACATGCGCATTGCCGATCTGCTGAAGAAGTTCGACAAGTTCTCCGGCTCGACCAAGCGCAAGTATGGTTCCGTGAAGGCCGACCGCACCATGGCCGACATCGAACAGCGCCGCGCCGACCGCTGGAACTTCCTCTTCATCGCCGGCATGTGGTTCCAGGACCTCTTCAACTACGACTTCCGCCGCACCGAGCAGTGCATCATCCCTTACGCCACGCAGGAAGGCGAGATCAGCTTCTGCGCCTACAACACGGGTGTGGGCTGGCGCAACATCATCGAGAAGATGCACATGACATCCACGCTCACCAAGTGGTACGACGAGCATGGTCGTCACGAAATCTTCGCCGGGGGTAAGAAGGTTGGCATGGGCGACGCGCAACACACGTTGACGCTCAATGACGAGCACGTCAACGCTGCCGCCAACGACACCTTCGAGAAGTCGGGCATCGCCAAGAACTCGCGCGAAGAAAAAATTCGCGCTCGCGACGCCAAGCTCAAGCTAGACGCCGAAAACGCGCAGATGGCGAAGCTCTACCGCGAACACGTTCTAGGCGAGAAGCCAGTCGAAGGGTTGGTCTCGATCAACTCCATCGCCCCGGCTCCAAAGGCAGTCCCCGCAACCGAAGAACCCGTCATGGGGGACTAGGACTGCGCGTCCAGCGATACGCGCCTTCGGCGCAAAAGCAAAAGCCCGGCCTCACGCCGGGCTTTTTCGCTTCCACCTTACCTTTTATAAGTTGTCATCCTGAGCGAAGCGCCGGAGGCGCGTAGTCGAAGGACCCGCACGAATAAAATTCGTGCGCCTTTTGCCTTGCGCAGCAAGGCCCTGTTTACATATCAATCAAACCGCCAGGTGCCCATCCTTTCGCGCATTTTGGAAAGGACGGCGGGCGGCCCATTCAAGCTTCCTTTGGCTTGAGTGGGACAGTTCAAAGCGGCGCGTGGCGCAGGTCTAACATGGGTGCCCCATGTCTCGCAGAGACATGGGATCATTCCACACCAGCTACAACAGCACGTTCCCTCCGAGTAGCTGCCCACGACGACTCGATCTCGACCACCCCAACCTCTCCGGTCAGATAATGGCGAAAGCTCGACCAGCGCCAGTCATACGGCTTCTGCACTAGGCCACGTTTTACAGGATTACGATGCATGTACCGCAGCTTCTCAATCCGCTTCTTGTCTGTGTAGTACCGAACCTGCCAGAAAGGCCGCTCCTCACGCTGCACCGCAACTGATAGCTTCGGCGCCTGAAGCACCTTCGCTACCAGAGCGCCCTTCGGCTCGCTGATGAGTAGATGTACATGCTCAGGCGTTACGACATAACCCGTGAGGAAGAAGTCGTATCGTAGGCGCATCGACTCCAGTGATCGCTCGAAAAGATCACGCGTCCCTGCTGTCCCCAGATGAGGCCTCCGATCGTAACAACTGAAAGTGACAAAGTGCAGGTCACCCGCCTGTTGATAACGAACCAACCCTCTGGTCATGCCGACATCCTACAATCCCACGTCTCAAAATCGAGACGTGGGGCACCCTCGTTGTATCGCGGAATCAAACTTTAGTGCATGGGGATACATTTGGGTGCCCCCATGTTTCGTAGAGACATGGGATCACTACAACGCAGAATACAAACCTAAAAATTAAACCAAGATTTGCGACGAACCGTTCAAGCCGCGTAATTTGCATGAGGCATCCTAAAGTGAGTCGTTACCTGTGGAGATTTCATGCCTGACAAGCCAACGCTCACACCCGCTCAGCAACTTGCCGACACCAACAAAGCCCACTTTCCGAACGAAAGCGCGGAGTATCGTAAAGCTCGCAATGCACTCCTCGCAGATGAGATCGAACTTCGCCGCCACCTCGAGCGTGTCGCCGCGCAACGTCGCGCTCTGCCTCAGGGCGGTGAGATTCCGCAAGACTTCGAACTCGTCTACGAAGCCGGGCCAATCCATTTTTCTAATCTTTTCGGCGACAAAGACACGCTGCTCATCTACAGCATGATGTACGGCCCACAACGCAAAGCGCCGTGTCCCAGTTGCACCTCATGCCTGAGCGGCTGGAACGGAACCGCCGTCAACCTGCGCGAGCGAGTTGCCATCGCCGTCACCGCGCGTTCTCCCATCGAGAGACTGGTCGAGTACAAGCAGCAACGCGGCTTCGCAAACCTCCCATTTGTCTCCACATCTCCGGCGATTACACCCGCACCTACGTCAACCCTGAAGATGCCGATGTCCCCGGCTTCAGCGTTTTCACTCGGCAAGGCGAGACCATTCGTCACTTCTACACCTGCGAGATGAGTGGCGAGATGGCCGACCCCGGACAAGACCCGCGTGGCGCCCCAGACCTCGATCTCCTTTGGCAGATGCTCGACTGGACGCCGCAAGGCCGTGGCACAGACTGGTATCCAAAGCTCAGTTATGGCCCGAAATAGTGCAAAGCGCCTCCAGGTAGAAGCCGGAGCAACTCTCAAGGCGAGTGATATTCAAGAGCTGTGTCCGGTGCACTGGAGCACGCCAAGATATCGACTCCACGGACCTACGGCTTTCCTGTACTGATGGGCCATAATTCTCGAAATCTGGTGCAGATGAGTCAGGTCGTGAGTCGCCCAGGTGGCCAGCAACTCCGATAAAGTCACAACTCCAAAGGCAGGATGCCGTCCGCGTCTTTCGAGATCCCCTTGCCGCAAATGCAATCCACGCAGTTCGTCCAGGTTTCCTGACCGCAAGCGTGCAAATTCATCCAACAACTCTTCCAGCGTCTTACCCTGACTCTCTCGTGTGTGTCCTCCGCGATCGAAGGGCTCAAACGTCTGCGTCTCGCCGGATTGCAGCACCATCCGCACTCGCGGCATCCAATCCACGCGTTCGCCGGCAATTAAATGGCCGACAACATCGAACGTGCTCCAGGTGTTCTCACCCTCATTTCGCAGCGTCCACGTCTCTGGCAAATCACGTAGAAGCGCATCGAGAGCAGCGGGAGTACGAGTGAGAAGCGATATCGTGTCCTGCAAGTTATGCTCCGTCATTCTCCTCGATTCGTTGGCAAGATTTTCAGGGACTCTGATTGTACCTGTTCTGCGGTAGAAGCCGGGACTTCAGTCCCCGGAACAAGCCGTCGCCGAAGGCGACGACCCCACTGCTGTGGGCTGGAGCGCAGGCAAAGCCGGAGCCACTTCTCATCGAGTCCCCCGCGGATAGCCAGGGAACTCCAATCGTAAGCCATCATCGCCCCGTGTTATGCTTCTCCCCCATGTCAAGCGCAGCGCAATCCCTTCAGCAAATTCGTCGTGCAATGGCGGACACAAACGATCTTTTTAATGCGGAAGTGTTCGGTAACCGTAACTTTGACGCCCTGGACCAGATCTACACGTCCGATGCCCGCATCCTCCCACCCGGTGCGCCGATGATTGCCGGCCGTGCAGCCATCAAAGAGTTCTGGTCGAACATGGTCCAATCGGCAAACGCAAAATCTGCCGTGCTCGAATCCATAGACGTGATGCCAGCAGGCGATGGCGCGGTCGAGATCGGGCGTGCTGTCCTCACCGTCAAACCCGAGGGAACAGCCTCATCGCAGATCGAGGTAAAGTATGTCGTGTATTGGAAGCCGGAAGAAGGGCGATGGAAATGGCATGTCGACATCTGGAACATGAATTCCTGAAGCCCTTACAAGACATCAATACAACCAAGAGAATGGAAGCCTTTAAGCAACCCCACCCGTTTCACCTCTATACCTATTGAGAAATATCAAGGGCAACTATCTGTTTTCGATCGCGTTAAATTGAATTAGAACCAACGAAGGCAGAGCACAAAGCTCTGCCAATTACTTCGATCTGGAGATTTCTAAAACCCATGAAGAAATTCGCAATTCTTGGAATTCTTTCCTGTGCACTTGTTGCTGCGCCATCTTTTGCGCAGGTCGTCGTTCGCGTCGCGCCCCCGCCGGTCATTGTCGAGCATCCAGGGCCGCCCCCTCGCGCTGGTTATATCTGGACACCCGGCTACCATCGCTGGGATGGAGCGCGCTATGTCTGGGTTCCCGGGCGTTATGCGTACCCGCCGCGTCCCCAGGCAGTCTGGGTGCCGCATCACTGGGCGGAGCGTCACGGCACCTGGGTGTTCGTGGAAGGTCACTGGCGCTAATCCAAACAGAAAAGACCGAAAAGAAAAACGCCCCATCCTGACAAAGTCGGGATGGGGTTTTCCTTAGATCGTATCGATTGGGAACCGGCCCACTCAAAATCAAGTTCCGCCGTAGGCCGAAGCGATTCACGCCGCGTGCGTTACATCCATCTCGCTCAGCCGCAGCGCCAGACACTTCGCCGCGCCACCCGCCTTCAAAAATTCCGTCAACTCAACCTGCACCACGCGGAAGTTCCGCGATTGCAATTCCGCACAAAGCTCCGTACTGATTTGGTTCAGCAGAATCGTCCGTCCGACGTTCACCGCGTTGCAGGCAAAGCGAAGTGCATCCGCCTCCGATACTTCGATTCGTTTCGCCGCCGGATACCGCGCCACGATACGCGCCAGCGATTCCGCATCGAAGGCTGCCGCAAAATACATCACGTCGCCATTCGAGAGCGGGCAGAAGCAAGTGTCCAGGTGGTAAAAGCGAGGATCGATTAACCGGAGCGGCACCACCTCCAGCCCCCACATGTCGTTCAGGTGCCAATGGCTGTCTTCCCTCGTCCGCAGCCCATGTCCGGCCCAAAGCCGCGAGCCGTCGGCCTCGAACAAAGCGTCGCCTTCGCCCTCAAACGGCGTGGCGCGGGGAATTTCGCGCACGGCAAATCCAGACTCGTTGAACCATCGGCGAAAGTGCGGCTCCTCACCCTGCCGCTCCGGATGGTGAAAGCTGCTCAGCGCTACCATGCCATTCCGTACCAGGCCGGCGTTGGCGGTAAAGACCATATCCGGTGACCCCGGCTGCGGATCGACCAACAAGACGCGCGCCACCCGGGAAAGCGCAGAATGCAGCTGCTCCCATTGCGACGCAGCCTGTTCCCGCGACGACCGGCGCACATTGCCTTCCATCCATGGATTGATCACATAATTTACTTCGTACAGCTTCGGCGGACACATCAGAAATGTGGGCACGCCGTTCACGCCACCATCGACCGAGCCGCTTCCACTGAGGCTCATAAACAAATCTCCTGGGCAGAGTGTGTCCTGAGTTTTGCGGCCCGTCAATACGAATGAAAATGCATAAAAAATGAATAATCATGCAGGAACCAGACTCGACATAGCCCTAAACCACCCTTCAATCGGTTCGCCAGGCAAATCCCAGACAAAATCATTGTCAAGCTCTAAATTTTGTTCGACTCTCCTAAGCTCTTAGAAATAAGCGACTTACCTCCCGCGAAATTTGGCGTATTTTCTGTCTGGAATTGCTATGCTGGATATAGAGCCATAAAAGCCCGTGGGCAGGCGTCCCTTCGTGCAAAACGAAAGTAATTCCCCGCTAAGTCATTGAAAACACTGAAGACGATCTAAGTAGCTTTAAAATCATCAGCTTAACCGGGGATGACCCCCCTCTATCTTATTGAAAACAATGAAAATGAAACATAGTCTGGGGGAGGGGAGGGATGCCGGTCTGGCCCGGCCTCGTGCTGAAGCCCTACAATCCCCATCTATGAGCGGCGAAGAATTCAGTCCGGCACAGCTTCGCCAGTTTCGGCGCCTGCTTCTCGCCTGGTTTGACGAGCATGCCCGCAACCTTCCGTGGCGCCGCTCCAGCGACCCGTATGCGATCTGGGTTTCGGAGATCATGCTCCAGCAGACGCGCGTGAATGCCGTCCTCGACCACTATGCGCTGTTCATGGCGCGGTTCCCGACCATGCAGGCACTCGCAGCTGCCAAGGAGCCGGATGTCCTCGCCATCTGGAGCGGGCTGGGTTACTACCGCCGCGCTCGCATGCTGCACAAAGCCGTGCAGTTCGTCACAACCGAGCTTGCCGGAACCATGCCTAGAACCGCGGCCGAGCTGCGGGCACTCCCAGGCATCGGTGAATACACCTCAGCCGCCATCGCCAGCATCGCCTTCGGCGAAGCCGCCGCTGTGGTCGATGGGAATGTGGAGCGCGTCGTAACCAGGCTGGCCGGACTGGTGCCAGCGCCCGATGGCAAAGCCAGCGTCCTCGATCGCGCGGTGAGACAAACAGCCGGGCGGCTCCTCGAGCAGACCCGTCCCGGCGATTTCAACCAGGCCATGATGGAACTCGGCGCAATCCTCTGCCTGCCCCGCAATCCACTCTGCCTGCAATGCCCGGTGCAGAAGCTCTGCCGAACACGCGGCGAGCATCCCACCTCTGCGCGCAAGGAGATGAGCAGCAAGCCCGTCAGCTATGCCATTCTGCGCCGAGCCGCTCTCAAAGGCAGACTGGAGATGCTGCTTGAACAGCGCCCACATGAAGCATCGCTGATGGCGGGCATGTGGGAACTGCCGCAGGTGGAGGGCTTTGACACCAGCTCCGACCGGCTGCTGCTCAATGTGCGCCATTCCATCACAACGACGAATTATTACGTCAGCATCCTCCACTTCCTTCCCGACGAAGAACATCTGCTGCCCAGGCGCAAGATGAGGAAGTGGGTTCCTATCGAGGAACTGCCCGCCCTGCCACTCACCGGCCTGGCACGTAAGGTGCTTAAGCGCCTGCGCGTGCTGCCCGGCCACGCATCCGGCTCTACTCCTGCGCAGTTCGGGGCAAAGAAGGCGAATATTTTGCCGCTTCTGTAGCAAAATAGTTCATACACTCGTATCTTCGTCACCTGAGGAACTAGAATGGCTCAATCTCTTCGCCGGGCGCTTCGTCTTGCCTGCGTTTCCGCCGCCACGTTAATGCCTATTACCGCTGCGTTCTGCCAGACGCCGGTTCCTGCGATACCCGGAATTCCTCAGGAAGCTCAGCAGGCCGCAGCCAGCATCGACCCCGAAAAGATACGCGCGCACGTACGCTTCCTCTCGAGCGATCTGCTCGAAGGGCGCGGCCCTGGTTTACGTGGCGCTGAGATTGCAGCAGAGTACATCGCCACGCAGTTTGCGCTCAGTGGATTGAAACCAGCCGGGGACAACGGAACCTACTTCCAGAAAGTGCCGCTCTATGCAGTACACACCATTGAAGACCAGACAACTGCATCGTTTGTGCCGCAGAATGGCCAGCCGATTCCGCTGACCTATGGCGAAGACTTCGTTACCAAAGACCAAACCGGATCGGAATCCGCCGACATTGACGCTCCCATTGTCTTCGTCGGATACGGCATTTATGCTCCCGAGTACCACTGGAACGACTTCGCAGGCGTGGACGTGAAAGGCAAGATCCTGCTCGTCATCGTGAATGAACCGCCATCGGATGATGAAAGCTTCTTCAAGGGCAAGGCCATGACCTACTATGGCCGCTGGACCTACAAGTACGAGGAAGCCTCGCGTCGTGGCGCGGCAGGCGTGTTGATCATCCACCGCACCGATCTCGCCAGCTACCCGTGGCACGTTGTGCGCGACTCGCAGGCCATCGAGAAGTCCTTCCTGCAGGGCGATCCGACGGCTACGCTCAAGGCTGCAAGCTGGATCCAGCATGACGTGGCGCAGAAGCTCTTCACCGCCGCTGGAAAGGGCAACGTCGATGCTCTGATCGAAGCGGCCGGCAAGCCCGGCTTCCAGGCCGTCGAGCTTCCGGTGCGCTTCAAAGCGCATATTGCAAGCAGAGTGCGGCACTACGAATCAGACAACGTGATCGGCGAAGTGCCGGGCGCGCAAACGGGTCAGGCCGTTCTCTACTCGGCGCATTACGACCATCTCGGCATCGACCCCAACGCGAAGGGCGACAACATCTATAACGGAGCGGCCGACAACGGCACAGGCTGCGGCATTCTGCTCGAAATGGCCCGCGTCTTTGCACAAACCAAGCCGCCGCACAGCGTCTTCTTTGCGTCCGTAACTGCCGAGGAACAAGGGCTCCTCGGTTCGCAGTGGCTCGGCATGCACCCGCCAGTGCCAGCGTCGCAAATTGCCCTGAATCTGAACTATGACATGCTGAACCCGATTGGCGTTCCTACTGCGACGGAAGTGGGTGGGGCCGAGCGCACGACGTTCTACCCTGAAGTGGAGAAAACGGCGAAGGCCTTCAATCTCACCATTGAGACAGATCAGTTCCCCGGTGCAGGACATTACTATCGCTCCGATCACTTCAGCTTCGCCCGCGTCGGCGTGCCTGCCTTCTCCATCGGCCAGGGAACGACCTTCGAAGGTCGCACGCCGGAGTGGGGGCGCGAGCAGATGGAGGATTTCGTCGCACACCGCTACCATCAACCATCGGATGAGTACAAGCCTGAAATGGACTTTCGCGGAAACGCCAGAATGGCGCAGTTCGGGTTCATTCTTGGATGGGAAGCATCGTCATTACCGCAAACGATCGGCTGGCAGCCAGGCGACGAGTTTGCAGCAGCTCGCCTGAAAAGCAAACAGTAAGGGAGAAGAGATGAAGCGGCAAGCGTGGTCGAAATATCCCGTGGCGCCGCTTTTTCTTCCGCTCCTTTTGTCCGTTCCGCCGCAAGCATCGTATGCCCAGTCGGCGACGACACCCGCGCTCCATCATCGGGGCGATCCCAACACGACGGATCACCCTGTCGTCGTGAGACAGACAAGAAAAACGAACTCGCTTATCCCTGAAGATGCCTCGGGGGAATACATGCTGGGGCATCCGGGTGAAGTGGTGGAGATAACGCTCCAGTTTGGCGGACTGAGCGGGTACATTTCCCGACAGGGCGATGGCGAAAGCGACAGCGGGACCCCGTTGACCTATTTCTTTGACCAGACGTCCCTGCACGCCCAGGATTTACAGTTTACGACCCAGCTCATCCACGGCATCTGGTATTCATTTCAGGGAACAATCGTACGAGGTTCGGGCAAGACACGAGAAGACGACGGCTATTACCTGCTCATGGGCGAACTGACGGAGCACGATGCTGTGCATAAAACAGAAACAAGGCGCTCCGTCAGTCTCAAGTCGGGTCGACAATTTGGATAGCCCGCTATGCCAGCCGCCGGCTAGGACGCTCAAAGTCTATTCTTGCTGCGCCTGCCGTATTTGGTACGAGTGACGATGGGTCTCCAGCGCTCTCTGCTGCATCGCGGTTCAGGAAAAGCTCATCGGTCACATCAGAGTTGAAATTCTCGCGGGCGGTGTTTTCTCCGCCCTCACGGGAGCTTGGTGAAAAATAAATCAACGCTCCGATTGCCACGCCGGCCAAAAAACCGCCGGAAAATCCTCTCCAAAAATCCATGCGTTCAGCCATACAGGGTATGAACGACAGGAAAAGCGATCGGTTGCCCTTGCTATAAATTAGATATATCTAAAATAGCTTGCCAAGTTCTCCACTGTCGATATATCTTTAGATATATCTTAAATGATCTTAGAAAGGATCTTATGTTTGGACACAACCACATGCATTGCAATGAATATGAAGGGGACGAAGGCCGCAGGCCACCATCCTGGAGGCACTTCCGGGGAGGACGGCACGGCTTTCTTGGCGAAATGGGCGAAGTCTGGGGTCGGCAGGGCCATCGCTTCGGTGGAGATTTTGGCGGACGACTTTTTGATAACGGCGAGCTTCGCTTTGTGATTCTGCAGTTGATCGCAGAAAAACCAAGCTACGGCTACGAAATCATCAAGGCCATCGGGGAACGTCTGTCCGGAATCTACGCACCGAGTCCAGGCGTGGTGTACCCAACGCTCACGATGCTTGAGGAAGAGGGCTTTGCGACGGTCAGTGCTACCGATGGCGCCAAAAAACTATATGCCATTACGGAAGCCGGGCAGGAAGAGCTGAAAGCCCATAAGCCGCTCGTCGACGCAATTTTTGCGCGCATTGAAAAAGTGGGAACAGCCTTTGGACGAGGCCGGTCGCCGCAGATCATGCGAGCTATGCACAACTTCAAACTCTCGCTGAAGCTACGCTTCGGGCAAGGAGATTTAACCAAGGAACAGGTGAGCAAAATTGCAGAAATTATCGATGCCGCCGCTAAGGGAATTGAATCCATCTAATTCAGAGCCGCAGGACGAATTGCTTCACGATCGCATGCAGGAGCTCGAAATTCAGAATTCTCAATTGCGAGCGCTCGTTGTAGATCTTTTAAGTAAGAACGAACAATTGCGCCTTACCGTGACGCAATTGGCGAAAGAAGACCAATCATGAATTCTTATCGTTATCACATCACGATGGAAATGACGAAGGGACAAAGAGGTGAGCCTGTCACCGGAAAATCGCTCAGCTTCGAGGCGCAAAATCACGACGACATCCTGAGCATTGTCGAACGGCTGCAATCGCGAGGTGAATTCTCTTTCGATACGGCGGCAGCTCTGGGCGTGGGGTTGAAGCTGTTAAGTGAGGTTGCACTTGAAAACCGCAATAATCCGCTCTTTGCTCCACTGCGTGAGCAC
>Ga0210386_10000554_pt1 | contig 34518 bp, 38 predicted proteins | sample IncBWH32OmetaG_FD_160091 | JGI IMG/M metagenome (GOLD analysis project Ga0210386, IMG submission 160091) | Forest soil microbial communities from Barre Woods Harvard Forest LTER site, Petersham, Massachusetts, United States - Inc-BW-H-32-O ...
CAACAATTGATACCGCTTTGCCCGCTCCCTGCACTCCACCCGGAGCAGGATCAGTCACACTGCCGGGAACCGGTGACTGTTTCAATAAAGTCAACACAGGGACAATTGCCCCACAGAATGCAACCTTCGCCACGTTGATCAATCCCTGATGGCTGAAGTTGAATGTTTCCGGCATGAAGCCAGCGCTGAGAAGAGCAGTAGATGCTCCTCCAATTGCGGCGGCAGCTAGTGAATGGAGCCAAGCTTTCAAATTCATCGTCTCTCTCCTTATTAATCGAACGGACCTTCTGTTTTTGATGTCTCGATAATCAGCCACATGAACCCTGCGACCATCGCCAAAGCAAGAACTGCGAGACCTACAACTTGCCAGAACATAGCGTCCTCAATTAGATTCGTCCGCAATTGGTGGATCAAAAAGGGTTCCGCAACCACTCAAATCAGGACATCCGCGTTGCCAATACCAATCACGCGGCCCGATGTACAGCGCTACTCCATCTGGACGAATATCAATCCGAATCGACACAGGACTGTCCAGTTTCAGGACTGGCAAAATCCCGTCTTCCACTGCGTAGTGCTCACCAATTTCGTTTTCCAATTCACCCGGCATATTGGTCTGCCCCTGAAATTAAATAAATTACCGCCATCATACCCTTTTTACTGATCCTTGGTGCTCTCTTTTTCGTCTCTCATCCCCTCAGCATGGCTCGCTTGGCGGGTAAGCTCCAACAATTCAGACATCCTTCCATTGATCTCAATTTTTACTTGATCAATTTTTGCGTGACTTCTGACTCCCACGATAGCGGCGACTACAGCCGCCATCGCACTGATACTTGTGGTTATGATTTGTATGGCCCCAGCGGTCATAGGGCTCCCGAATGACCGTTGGTGTCTCTATATCTCTTGAGTGGCCCGTCATCTCCTGAAGGTGTATCAGGTATCACGCGCTCCCACACGTGCTCAATGTGCTCGCCTTGAATTTTGCACACCCAGAAATTCCCGTCATCGTCTGTGCCATACTGCCACAGTGGATTGCGCTTAATCGCTGACGTTGGGGGACATGCAGGTTGTCCGTTCCCGCCGCATGGTGTAACAATTGGACCCGGCATAGTTTTCTCCTCACTGCTTAGCGGTTAAGGTTGGATCGTTAGAATGAGCAAACGAGGGATCTCCATCACCCGAAGCTGAGTTTTTGATTTGCTCCATCGCGTGTGGATGCGCTTGAAGATAATCATCAATCAGTATTTTGATCACTGGCGTAGCCTTGGCTGCTCCCCAACTGAGAAGGGCTAACAGACCAGTACCGATTGGCCCACCAATCTTCCATACAAGACCCCAGTACATCTTGCGTCTCTGCTTGTCTTCGTCTTCTCTTTTTTCTCGAAACTCACGTGCTAACCGAAGTTCGATGATGAACGCGTCAACTGCGGCTTTATGGTCCGTAAGTTTAGATACTTCATCAAGCATCTCGCTATAGCGGCGGTCATCTTCCTTAATACGAGTTTGAAAGAATCCCGGTGGACGACCGCTTCCATTTGACCAGAACGCAAGTTGCCATTCGTGCAGTTTTTTGAGAACCTCCTGCACTGGCCCCATTTGTCGGGAGACCTCAGCCATAATTAACCTCTTTATTTCTACTTCACTATGCTTATCGCTTGGCATTCCAAGGCCCCTTATTAAAGGATTCCCGGCCTACTCTTTTAGAGGCAAGCCGGGTAAAAAGTGTTACCAGTTCCAAAACTCAAAGATCTTCTCCAGTATCTTAATTAGCAGCGACAGAAAGGACTGGTGTACCGGGGGTACCACCGGAGACGAGGATGAGTATGGGAAACGTGTTCGACACCGAACCCGGCGCACCTCCGGCAGTGAATGTATCCGTGACCGCGTAGCATACCGTCGTCCCAGCCGTCTCGCTTGTGTCTGAGTACGTTCCCGTTGCAGAGTTCACCGCCACTGTGCCACTCAGTAGTTTGTAGGCGCTCGTACTGAATGCTGTACATGAAGTTGTACCAGCGGCCACAGGAAGTGCATATACCTGCCCGAGACATGGACCTGACGCTTCTTGTCCAGAACTATTGGTCGTAATTGTTGCCGCGCATCCCGGCGCAGTCCATGTCAGCGAAGCTGTGACACTTCCCCCTCCAGATTGCCCTTCGACTACTGCGAGTTTTAGAGCAGGCGCTGGTGTAGCACCCCAAGCACTTGCCATGGAGGCTAGCGCGATAACAACGAGCGTTGCAATCTTTTTCATGTGTTTCTCCTACGGAATAAAGACGCTTAATGATGGTGCTCCCGGAACTAACCCCCCACCGACAATCGTCCATGTTCCACCGCTGGTTGATGAACTTGTAAATCCTGCTTGACAGGCGACCACACTGATCGTTGTTGTCACACTGAGAGAAGAACTACCGCTGTAAGTCGAACTAGAGCAAGTCGCTGCAGGAGTCGTATTTCCCGCAGTTATCGTGTAGTGCATTGTGCATCCCGGTGTTGACGAAGTGAAGCCAACTGAGAGCGGAAGCGTGTAGGGCGGAACGTTGTAAGTGCCTGAGAAATTTGGTCCGGTCTGGAAAGGAGTAGCACAAGCGGGAGTCGCACCGCCTGCCGGAAGAATTGCTGTTGCAACCATGACCCAATCGAAAGCTGTAGTGGTGGTCATTGGCGTATTGGTGGCCGTCGCTGTCGTTTGCAGCCAGTATTCAGGCACAGCGGGCTGGTAGACGAACAACGGATCAAAGATGGTGTAGTTCGCTCCCGCCGTTGCTGTCGTGGTCGTGGTCACGCCGGGAATCGCATAGCCTTCCACCCATTCATTGTTGCCGGACGGAAGTTGAGGACTTCCGCTTGAGAGCGTACTCGATCCGCTCAGATTTGTGAGTGTCTGTGTAATTGGCCCGGTGTCCCAGCAAGTCGAAGCCGTTGAGGTGTTGGCAAGTACAAATACATGCAGGTTCGTCCATTCGTTCGATCCGCACGCACCGTTGAGTGTCACGGTTGGCGTCCCGGCTGCTGCATTGCAGGCGACCCAGATGTACGCCTTTGACGGATTTGCCGAGTCCGCACCCGCGATGACGAGGTTGTACGTGTTCACTCCATCTGTTGGGGCTCCTAGGCAACTATTGCCATCCGAAGCCAACACTACGACTGTGTCGTGAAGAAACACTTGTCCTGGAGCACAACTTGCGTTCGAGTTGCTCTCGGCGATGCAGTGAGAATCGACTGCGATGGCCGACGTGATGTCAATGATGGACTGGCCTGTTGCACTTTGTAAAAATCCTGCAGCGGTAGCAATCGCTTGAATGTTTGTTGAGGAAGAAATATTCAGGGGAGTGGAATAAACCGCCGAACTCGTGGTCGGCGTCGTGCCATCAACTGTGTAATGAATTGTTGCACCTGCTGTTGCATCCGTGATCGTTGCAGTCTGCGCACGGCCATAGTTGCCGCTCTGAGGCGAAATAACTGGAGTAGCTGCTACTGGTGTGCCCCCCGTAAAAGTCGCCGTCACAGTACAAGCATTTGCAGGCATCGTTCCGGCATAAGTCGTAGTACCGGAGCCGCCGCAGCCTGTGACGCTGGTCAGGGTTGAGCCTCCGGTTGCCGTCACCGAGCACGAGTAAGGCGCGCTTGCCGCGTAGTTGCCTGCGCATCCTGAAATGGTCCCCGTTCCGCTCCCAGAGGTAGCCGTCGTCAGCACGTAGGTCGTCACGCCGCCTACAAGCGGATGCGGATACGTGTAAGGGGTGTAAATATTCTTCCACACGCCCGGATTGCCCGACTGGATACACACAGAAAGCGTGTTCGTATCGGTAGCGAAGTAACCGACGCCGTAAGATTCGCCACCCGGACTTGTGGCATACGGCCCACCCGGTCCTGCTGTACAACTCGTAGGTCGTGCGGAGAGAAGCCCTGTCCCTGTTCCTGCCGCGCCAGTAAAACTTCCGCTTTGTGCTGTTTGATCGTAATAGTAATCGCGATTGTTTTTGGTCACGAGATCTTGAATGAGGACATAATTTGCCGTTCCAACACTGTTGTTCCAGAGATAAACCGGCTCAAGATACTGCTGCGGCCATGCGATTGTGCCGGTTGCAGAATTCAACCGATTTGGGAAGACTTGGTTATTCATCAATTGCTGAGTCTGCCCGCGACCCAAACCATCGAGACATGGATAGCCTGTTGTAATTGTCGGCTGGTTTCCGTCCCATGCTGAACCTACGCCGTTAGGATTTCCTGTACTGGGATTTGTAACAGTGGTCCCGCAATATCCCCATCCGTTTGGAGGGTTGACTTCCGCCGCACTATCACCGCCATTTCTATCGGTAGCCGCTTCCCAAAATTGATAATAAGCAGCGTTCGCCAGCGTATTGCCCCAGACCATTGCAGGCCCGGCCTTCGATCCTGAAGCGCCTGAGCCGGTCTGCGACCCTCCCGGCCCGGTGATGTAGTTGTGGTACGCCTCGTAGCCTCGACAGCCTCGCCACGGCCCTCCAGACGACTTGGTGCCGTGCGTCTGGATGGGGATGTATTCATCGTTCATAGTGTTATAACGAGAGACGTAAAAGCCTGCACGGTAGCAGTCATTCGAAGCGCCGCCGTTGTAGACGTTGTTCTCGAAATAGATGGCTTGCGACGATCCCCATTGGGTTGGATTGTTGTAGGTGCCGTCACCCAGGGAGCCGGAAGTGTCCCCGATGTCGTTGAAGGCTCCCCAAGCATTAGTTCCCGGATTCGGACAAGTCGGACTCGGGAAGCCGTTGCAGGTCGATAGATCCCAGAGGTTGTGGTCGGCTACGCCGGTCGTGTTTCCGTAATTGATAACCCACGTTCCGCCCACGCCGCTTCCCGTGGTCGAGTTGACGTGGTTGTGGTCCCAGCGAATCTGCCCGTTCCCGCCGATGCCTATAATCGGTTCCTGCCCGATGGTGACCGAGCCTTCTTCCCATGTGATCCCGGTTATGCGCAGAAGCGAAGTCGCAGAAGAATTGGTCGTCAGGTTCAGCATCGGCCCGAAGGTCGCGTAGTTCATTTCGATGATCGTGTTGTCGGCGGCTGCACAGGCGTAGCTCGATTGGCCCCCCGTGCCAGTGCAGGTCACCGTCGTGTTGCCTTGGATGATCAGGGTCGTCACTGCCGAGGGAACCGCATAACTGATGGTGCTTGTCCACGAGGCCGTACCCGAGGGGATGTTTACGGTCACTGTAGAGTTCGTGTTTCCTGAAGACGGCAACGCAGCGAGGAAGTCAGATTGATTAGGGCTTACTGCCGTACATGTTGCAAGCGTGCAAGATGGCTGCGCGTAGAGAGCAGGTGAGACGAGGGCAAGGATGAGAATAAGTTTTTTCATCAGAATGTGCATGGACTTGCTACGTTTGTCGTGCCGTTGACGTTGAGATTGATTCCGCCCGTGGTTGCGACTTCGGGCGAGGTCTGGTTGATCGGCCAATAGTATGGCATACTCCCACCGGGTATCTGAGGGCGGCCACACGCAGCAAAAACAGATGCATCAGTGGACGTTGGCGTTCCATTTAAGATGGCCATCTCCGACATTCGCCCAGCGCCAAAGAGAGATGAACCCGCTCTTGACATGACATAGAGTGTCTGGCTGGTGAAAAAACCTCCTGCTGTTCCGGTCGCCTGTACTGTCGCTGTCACCGATGATCCATCCACATACGCCGCGCACGAATTTGAACTGATGTTCCAGAAAAGCAGGTAACTATGCCAAGCCGCAGCAGATGGTTGAGCGATGGTGCAAATCAGGAATCCCGAAGTCTCTCTTACGGCATATTGAATGTTCCCGCTATACGCAGAACTATTCATATCCACAATGAACGCACCGGGATTGGAATTGGAATTCGTGGAACTCTCAAATGCCAGCAGGTCGTTGGTTCCCCATGCATTCCAGTAAGCGCGGAACTCAAGGGCAATCGTGCTTGTAGTTAATCCCGTCAGAGAGAGCGATGAAGCCGAAACCAGATAATCGCTTGTTCCGTTAAACTGACGAGCATGATTGGTGGTTCCTGATGATGAAGTCGCTATCGCACCAGTAATAGATGGACCGGGGTTCTGAGCGACACAACAAGTAGCCGTCATCAAAACGATTAGTAGAGCAATTTTCATCAATCCTCCACCACAAACGTGTCCCCTGAATAAGTAATTGAACTTGCCGTCTGATTGCACAGTTTCCAGCTAACCGTGTTCGCTGCCGAAGGCCACGCTTGAAATACCATACCTGCCGAGCTTCCCCATCCAGTCAGGGATGTCTGATCAACTGAATATCCCACCTTCAGCATCGAACTTGTATTAACTCCGGGAATCGTTATCGTTGTTGCGCTTGAGCAAGAATTTGCCCCCTGTGTTCCGGAACTGACAGATACGGATACAGGAGGATAGTTGCCTGACGAATTCGCCGCCACTGACCCAGTTTCAACGATGTCATTTGAGGCAAGAGTGTTTCCTTTGATCAGACAAGAGTTCCCCGATGAAGTGCCGTCGCATTCAATATCAATTGGAAAGGGATCAACACCAATCATCTTGTTGTTGACGATACGAGTCTGAGTTAGCACAGAGTCAGCAGTAATCGCATAGATGGCTCTTGTGCCTCCTGACTGAGTAGCTGATGACTCAACCGTGTTTCCTGAAATGTCTGCAAAACCATTGCTATTGGTGTTATGCGCAAAATCAAAAGCCTCAATTGCAAACGAAGTAGATGCTGAAAAATGAAAATCGTTGTCCGTCCAGAGAAGCTGATTACTGTTGGCCGGAGAGACCGCCGTGCTGGTTGAAAGCGTTGCGTTAAAGAAATGATTATGGTGGACAATGAATTGCTCCATCCCGTTCACTTCACTCGCGCACACACCCGAGGTGCAATCGAACGTATTGTCGTCGAGCGTAACAATCACATTGTTTGCTGTAGAAGCCGAAGCGTTCAGGCGAAACGGCTTGTCGGCTGAGGTGGTGTAGATGTGGTTATGGTGGAAAGTTACCCGCGTCGAATCGTAGAACGTCGCCAGATCGCCGTTAGGGAATCCCGGACCTTGGAGTTTATTATCGTGAATATCAGCGTCCCATGTTCCCTCCACGTCATAGCCGGTGTCGCCGCTTGACCCTCCGCCTGTACATTGATTGCTTCCGAAATCTATGTATTGTCCCATCGATCCCCACATACAGGAGCGTCCACTCGTCACAGAGACAATGTTGTTCTCGACTGAAATCTGCTGTGTCTTGCGGGTGTTTGTGAGAGTGTTATCTGTGTTAGAATCGCCACCCCAATACCACATTCCATAGTAAGGACTCTGGAAGTTGTTTCCTGCTACTATCGCGTTGTAGGTATAGACCAGATTGACCCCCGAACCAAGACCGGGAGCACCAGTGTTGTCGATAGTGTTGTTATCGACAGCGACGTTGTAAGTTGAATTTCCAGTCGTGGCAGCCGAATATGAGCAACTGCTTACTCCAAGAGAGCAATTCGTGTAGAGCAACTGCATGTTTGTGAGAGTATTGTGTAGTACTTTGATGTCATTGCCGCCGTAGACAACAAGCATGGCGTAGAGCGCATAAACAGGATTTGATCCTGCGGAAGTAGAGTTTCCGATTACACGACAATCACGAATCGTGACATGCGCTATCGAAGTTCCTTGAATCCATATGCCGTCAGGCTGTCCAGATCCACTATAAGTCGTGTTAATCGTTTGCGGCGCGGGGCATGAAATAGTCTGGCCAGAACTCGACGTAGGTAAGGTCATCGTAGCCGCCCAAGTGATCGCCGTCGCTAATACAAGGCTGTGATTAGAGGAGAGCGTGGGTGCCGTTGTTTCCGTGTCGCCGCTCGAAACAATGATCGTGCCGGAATTAGAACCAAGCGTAGTATCTGCTGTGGTAATGAGCGGGCCTACATCGACTCCTGTACCTGCGTTGACGTAGATGATGTTGCCGGTACTGCCGCCAGACCCGCAAGGCGCTCCCGCATCTGCAATCTGCCCTGTCGTCCCGCTGAACTGTGCGCAATCAAGATTGGTGCTTGTGGTCGGGCCTGTCGTGATTCCTGCACCACTTCCCGCCAGAACCTTGCTGCTCGTTACCGTGGTCGCTGTGGCTGCAATAGGAACTTGGCCTGCGGTCATACCACTCAATCCGCCGCTACCCGCTGGTGTCGTGTATCCGCCAGCTTGATTGAGAAATAGCGAGGACGAGCCAGCGCTGTTCAAGGTCACGCCGTTCACGCTCAACCCTGCAACAGCGGTAGTCGTACTTCCAGACGCAATCGAAGTCGATCCAAGGGTAATAGGGAATCCGCTCCCTCCACCAGATCCACAAGCCGATCCGGTAGCTGTTACCACACCTGAGATTTCCTCAAGACAGGAAGTTCCTGTCATCGCCGAGAGCACAAGAGCATTACTAGCTGATAAGGTTTGGACCGCGCTCCATGTGTTCGCATGGGCAAGGTTGAGGTCGATTGTGCCGGTGCCTGTGATAGGCGAAGGAGACAGTGTCAAATCTCCAGTCGATGAGGTCAGCGAAACAGAACCACCACCCCCACTGCCACCCACATATCCGGCGAACAGATACCCGCCCACTCCATCAGCTTGGCAGTAGGAATTGTTCGGCTGAACCACTCCCGCGCCAGCGCATGGATTTCCAGTAATGGTTGTGGTGTTATCGGAAACCATGAAGACAGGCCATCCGCTCGGCATCTCGTACGTGACTGTAGGAAGTTGTGAGAACAGAAGCGGAGACAGACTATTGGGCCAGTTGGCAGTTATGCCGAGAGTCTGAAGATTAGCCGTATACGCCAGCGGATATTGAACCAGAATAGATGTGTTCGCTGGAGGAGGAGCGCCGGTATATTCGATCCATGTTCCCACTAGAGTCGTGTCTATACTGCCAAATGTCCCGAAGACAGATTGATTCACCTCCGCCTGACAAACCACACTTGCTATGTTGGCGTTGGTTACACTGGGAATCAGTGTCGTCGCTTGCGTCCCTGCCGGACTGCTAGCTACACTTACGCTTGGAGTGGTAACCCCGCACCGCATTAATATTGCCGCACTACCCGGACCAGTTGAGTTGTAACTAACTCCATAAGCATTGGTAATGACTGCGCCCGCAGGAAGGAATTGCGCAGTATTAGGAAGGCTCCACGTTAGAGTCGCCGCTACATCGTGATTAAAGATGCCTCCCACCGCCGTTGCAATTTGGCCCGAATTGGGGTTCGTAGGAGGTCCGCAAGTGAGCGTCGTGGTAAGGCTCGAATTGGTTGTATTAGGCGTGCAATTCATAAATGGGACAAAGACGCCTTGATTGGTATCAGGCGGATTAACTTGCATCTGGATAGAGGATGTAGGCAACGGCACATGGCAACTAAGCCTCCCCGTTTCCGGATCAGGCTGCCAAGTACAGTTCACATCCCCTGAAGGCGCGACGGGAAGGGTTGAATTGAAATCTAGTATCTGGGGATTAGCCGAAAATTGTCCGCCAAGTAAAACGTCTTCCGCTTCGAACTTTACTGGCGTTGTGATTGAACTAATAACTCCTCCAGAGATCGTAACCGTCGTATTGTCCGGCCTTGAGCATCCCAACAAGGAACTCGTCGCTGTCACACACGTCGCGCTTTCTACTCCGCCGCTGGGATTTGTGAATTTAATTGTTGCCGTATCGGTAAAGTTCAAAAGTACTTGAGAAGCGTTGGCGGCAGTATTAGTATCCACCGTAAACGTTGAACCCGGTATCACAGCAGCCGTGATCTGACCTGCTCCCGGATTCGTGAAGTGAACAGTTCCTGAGTCTATGAAATTGATCGGGCTCGGCGTGGCCAGAGGCACATTGTTAACCTCAACCTGCGCAGGCTGGCAACCTCCAGTTCCATTTGAAGCAACCAATGTCCCAGCTATTCCTGACGTAGTGCAGCCAGCGCTTCCACCGCCTGTGGCAACGAGCAGATCTGTCAAAGTAACAGGAACGGTATAGACTAGCGGCTGGAATCCTCCGCTCATCACTACGTCATAGCCCTGACCGGTTGCAGCAAAGAACAGCCACTGTGCTTTCGTACTTGCAGTAAACGGGTTAGTCAGCGGCGTGTTGTTCGCATCCGCATAAATGGATGCAAGGTTGATTGTGCCCGTGAGATAAACCGTTATAGTGCATTGAGGAATGAGATTCTGAAACAGATTAGACGACGGCAGACCTGACGTTAGCACCGCAAACGAACCTTGCGTACAGTAGCCATTCAGAGCAGCCGTCTGCGCAACCATTGCGGATGGAAACATGAGTGCGAGGATGAGAACAAGTTTTTTCATCAGAATGAACACTGACTCGCTACGTTCGTGGTGCCGTTGACGTTGAGATTGATTCCGCCCGTGGTTGCGACTTCGGGCGAGGTCTGGTTGATCGGCCAGTAATAGACGACAGATCCAGTTCCGCTTGCCGCTGTTGGACGACCACAGGCCGAGAACGATGCGGCATCGGTCCCATTCGGCGTTCCATTGATAATGGCTATTTCCGAGAGCCTTCCCGCAGAGAAAAACGATGTTCCAGCCCTTGATCCGACGTACAAAACCTGAGAGGTAAACTGTGTCGCCGTGCCTGTAATTGCGACTGTGACCGTTTGCGATACCCCATCGACCCATGCAGAGCAGGTTTGAGCACTGCTGTTCCAGTTCAACACATAGCTATGCCATGCGGCGGCTGAAGGACGGGCAAACCAGCAACTTAGAAAGTTGGTTCCGTCTCGGACTGAAAATTCGAACCCTCCAGTCCCCGAACTATTGGGGTTGACTATAAAGGCCCCGACATTACTGCTGAAGTTTGTAGAGGTCTCGAACACGATCTCGTCTGTATTTGAAAAGGCATTCCAATAGAGGCGAAATTCCAGAGCGATAGTAGCAGTTGTGAGACCGGTTAGAGATAGCGACGATGCCGATTGCAAGAAATCGCTTGTTCCGTTAAACTGACGAGCGTGATTTGTTGTTCCTGAGATGGACACATGGCGATGATTGCCAGTCGATACGACCTGAGCGCCCGCAATCGAGCAGAGTATCAAAAGTATCGCGCTAATACGTGCCATTGACCACCCATGTTGATTGCTTGGAAGTTCCGTCTGCTACGAATGTGAATTTTATGTAATCTCCGTTTGTCAGCAGAATATTCGCGCTCTGCGTGCCTGCAGCGAAGCTTGAAGTGCATGTAACGGCTCCGGTCAGAAGCGCTCCGAGCGTGTTTCCTGCCGCGTTCATAGTTGAACTTCCGCTGTTATCGGTGAAGCATTGAATTCCGGTAAGCGTGATCGTTGATCCAGTGGTGTTTTTGCAGGTACTTTGCAAATAGGTCCCTGTATTAATAGCATTCAGGCCGTCGCCGATTCCCGGCTGACAGGACCACGATCTAGCAGCCAAGCTAATCGTTACCGCTCCAGTAGCTCCGCTTACTTGAATCGGAGCGGTGGCAGCCAAACTAGAAACTCCGGAACTCGCTACGATTCCAAACTGTGTCCCCATAATTACTGTTGGCGTACCTACAATCGTCCCCGTCGTTACCGCCTGTATGTCTAGCAAATCCCCTTGCGCGACTGTGAAATTATGTGTCAGATCATTACATGAGGTAGCCGATGCTCCGCTTATAGTGCAAGTAAGTGCCGTACCCGCTGCATTTTTTCGCCAAGTATATACAACAGAATTGCCCACACCCGGTGCAGCACTCATTTGAACAGAGAAATTCTGGATAGTTGCTGCTGCTGGAGAATCGAGATCAACGTTGGTTTCAGTTGAACTCGTTAGACCGCCGCCACCAATCGGAAAGTATAGCGTTCCGCTCAGGGTGAGCGACGGACCCGAGTAAACCACAGGAGCAGCGCCCGCTGTCACTCCTGCAATAGCCGCTTGTAATGCAGCCATCGTTGCGAGTTGGGTTGTATTGGTTCCGGGGGCTGCCGTAGGGGCGGCAGGAATTCCAGTGAAAGTCGGAGATGCTAGCGGAGCCTTAGCGTTCAACTGGGTTTGGATTGAACTCGTCGGATCAATGAATGCAAACGTTGCAGGCGTCACTCCGTCCACAGTCTTATTCGTCAGTGTCTGTGTATCGGTCGTGCCGACGATTGTTCCTGCTGGTGCTGCAACGCTGCTAGTAAGGGTCGTGGCGCTTCCTGCAATAGGAATTTGGCCGGTCGTAAGGCCAGAGATGCCGCTACCTCCTCCACATCCGGTACAACTTGACACCGTAATCGCTGGGGAGCCTGTCAAGCCAGACGCCAAGCCACTTGTGTTGCCTGTGCCGCCATTTGTCGTGCTAAGAGGTAGGGTTAGCGTGGCCTGCTTTCCGTTCAACTGTGTCTGCACGCTCGATGTGGCATCCATGAAGGCCATCGTTGCCGCACTAACACCATTTGTCGAGGTTGGCGTGATCGCCCCGAGGGTAAGAGTGATGGCAGGAGTTGTGGTCGCGGTTGCAACTGAACCAGATACTCCGTTGGCCGTTACCACTGAAACGCTGGTAACCGTTCCGCTTCCTCCACCGCCTCCAAAACACGATGAATCCGCAGGAACCCATTGACTGCTGCTATTCAAACAATACAGAGCGACCGGAGGAGGCTGATTGATCGGGTTCGTTGTCGAAGTCGATGGCGCACCAACCCAACTTCCTGCCGACATGATGTATGCCGCTGCGGGCGGAGGATTGCTCTGTGCAGCCATAGGCACAGCGAACAACGCGAGAATGAAGAGAAACTTTTTCATATCCCCTCTACTTCGTGGCCGTCAATGTCATTGCCACTGCATTTCCCAAAGCCGCTACATACGCAGCCACATACTTTGGCCACACATTTGTCGGCATATCCCAGCGACCAACGTTTGCACTGTTCACGACGTTGATATTGCCAATCTGGTTGTAGTACCCCGGATACGGATTGCCGATGTCGTTGTTGGCACCGAGAATGTAAATATTGAAGGCTCCCGGAGCAGAGGCAAACGCCACTTCAAACGACAAACCCCACGGATAAAATGACCGGTTGATGCGCTCAAGCAAGAACGATCTGCTCAAAGTTCCAACAGCCACTACTTCGTTATCCCAGAGAAATACCTGAGCGTTGTTTCTGAGTATGTTGGCAAGATTGTTTCCCGGATAGGGTGGCATAGTTACTCCTCTTCCTGTTCCTACTGCGGTGCCGGTGCGTTAGAAAACTCCCACATTCAATTGGCCTGCGAGTGTTGCGAAACCATCTTGGTATCCGGGCGGAGGCGTTTGTTGAGCCTTGGTAAAGTAGAGATCGGTAATATTCTTGTCCACAATACGAAGTTGCCTCAATAAATCTGTGTACTCTTCGTGGTAGGCTTTCGCGAGAAATTGCCAGTTAGCTCCTGATCCTCTCTCCATTGAATCTCCACGTTGTCCTTCTTTCCAGAGGCAACACATTTCGTAGGCTCTTTGTCTTACGATTTCTTCAGTTAATGGAGGTGGAAGGGTATCATTGGGATTCTGAAGTAATGGCCAGTTAGCTTGACACCTAAATGTATAGGGCAAGACAGAAATTGGATGGGGCCATAATTCCGCCAGCCAGCTTCCATAAGTGGCACTACCCGGTCTAGAATCAATTTGATATGGCACAACATATAAAGGTTCATCAAAAACTGTTCTCTCTGCATCGATGTTAGCTAGGTCTAACTGTGTATAACTCCAGTAATCCATCGCATTATTATTTGTGGTGTCCATGATTCCATACCACCGACGGAAGTTAGCAGGAAGTGGATAGTAAGCCTGATAAATCATAAATGAGCCATTCGTAACTGGCGGCTCCGTCCAAGGTCTATCTATGGTTAGCGTGGCCTGCATAACGGCTGTAAATGTCGCGGAGGTACCTCCTGCAACCAAGGTGAATACTGGAGGTAGTTGGTATCCAGTTCCTGTATTTAGGACCACTGGCGGCAACGTTACCGTACCGTCTTGGTTAACCGTAATCTCAGCTTGACCGCCTGACCCGAGAGTATTAGGAACGGTCGTGCCATTTACAACATAGATACCCGGCGTCTGTCCAGACCCCGGAGTGTTGATTGTTAAATACGATACGGTTCCATTATTGCCAAGGGCGATAATGTTATACAACGAGTAGTATGGAATCCGAATCTGCTGCTGAGTCAAAAGTGGAGGATACGGAACCGTTTTTGTCCACGATGCGGTAGCAACTGCATCTCCTGTAATCGTCGTCGTGAACGGAACCACAGTTATCGTTCCGGGACTTAGGAAAGTTGCACCAGCATTAAACGATTGGTTCTGTCCCTGACCAGAGTAAGAGCCGCCTAGCAAGCCGGGAGTTAACCAGCCACCAGTTATACATTGGAACGACCAGACATTATCATTTTGAATACGTTGGAAAGCCTCGTTGATTCTAGTCGCAGCTAGGCCGCGATTCATGCCGGGTATAGTACCCAATACGTCTTGAATTAGATTTTGGAAGGCCATTATGCAGCCTCCCAAGTTGTAGTAAAATTGAGATAATTTAGTGCGGCTAGCCCGCACCCATCGGAGGTAGACCGATGAGCAACCTGCTTCAACAGGTGGCCCAGCCGCTTCAACAGATTACCACTTTTATTTACGGCCTTGTTGACCCAAGAACTGGACACGTTCGTTACGTTGGTAAATCTAACAAACCCACTGTTCGTTTGGGTCTTCATCTGATTCCATCTCAATTGAAAGAAACAACCCACAAAACCCGATGGTTGCGACAACTTCTCGATGCCGGAGAAAGACCGCGTCTGATAATCCTTGAGAATGTCCCTAAAGTATCTTGGCCGGAATCGGAGAAGAAATGGATTTCTCACTATCGTAACCTTCCTAATTACCCGCCTCTTACTAACAGTACTGATGGAGGGGAAGGAGTCGAAGGGTACGTCTATTCTGAGGAGGAAAGAAAGAAGCGATCCGCTTCTCATCTTGGGCTCAAAATGCCTCCCGGTACCGGCAAGAAAATTAGTGAAGCGAATCGAGGTATACCTAAAAGCACTGAAGCGCGCATACATTTTTCTAGTGGACAAAAAAATCGTTGGCAAAATGCCTCTGATGAAGAGAAACAAAACATGCTTAAAAATCTTCGCAATCCGCAGAGCCACGAAAGAATAGAGCAAAGCAGGGTGCGCTCTAGAAATGCTCCTAGAATATCTAACACCACTTCTCAATATAGAAACGTCATTAGGGTTAAAGGGACAAAAGAATGGCAAAGACAGTGGCGCGCTGGATGCATAATTGACGGAAAACATATTTGCATCGGATTTTTTTATACCGAAGAGGAGGCTGCGAGAGCGAGAGATCGCTATGTACTCAAGCACATCGGAGAACACGTTATTCTCAATTTTCCTCGTGCGGAATACGAATCCGATCCATGCAAAATAGTCGTCAGTAACGGGAAACACAGTCGCTCTCAAACGATATCCAAAAACAACGCTTCGGGATATAAAGGGGTAAGAAAGAACGGTAAAAATGGATGGACGGCGAGTATTAGTCATATGGGTACCCTCTATCGCCTCGGTACACATCGAACTCGCGAGGATGCCGCTAGACGATGGGATCTTAAAGCCATCGAACTCTTCGGTGACTTGGCCGTAACCAATTTCCCTCGTGCGAGCTACGATTGACACGCCTCATCCTCACTGTTTAACAAACACCTTTTTCCGTGCGACCTTTTTAGGAACTTTCTGCGATCTTCCATAGATCGCCCGGAAGCTGGGGCTGCTGGCATACGTCTTCTTTACCCGATGCTTCATCGCGTACTCCTTACTTCGAGGTCAATTTGGCAAGGTTCTTGGTCTTCGTCTTGCCACCCTTCTTGTGTGCCCACTGCTTGCCCTTTGGCATGCATGCAACTGCAAGGTGAGCCTTCTTCTTCGAGGATTTCCGCGCCATAACTCATCTCCTTTTCGGTTAGAACTACGTTTCTGTTAAAACGCCCTCTGTAAGCTGCCCCAGTAAGGGACTCACAGAGGGCGTTCAATTGTCTGTCCACCGGGAGAGGTAGTTTTAAACAGACCTTGTTAAAACCTCGTTACCACTGTCCACAGAATCCGCCCAGTTGAACCGTTTCTCCTGAAAGATTTGCTGCGGCAGCTACCTGCGTATTTGCGGTTCCACCAACTGTGTTACCGGGTGCGTAGAGCCACATTACAGACCACGTAATGCGCTCACCCGATGCCGAAGGAAATGCAAGTACATAATAGTTTTTGCTGACCGACAACACTCCACCGAACAACACATCAATAAACCGGCGATTGTTCTGGAGTGTGACTGGATCACCACCAGTGACGTAAGACGCAGGACCCGTCCCATAGCCAGCAAATGCTTGGCGATAGCCGATGTAGTCCGGGTACCCATTTACCATCGTGAGAATCATTGCGTCTCCTTAGTCTTGGATTACCATGCAGGCGTAGCCGAGCAGTGCCTTGAACAAGATGCCGTTCGCTGGAATATCGACCGCCAGTCCGATTGTCGAAATAATCGGCGAACCGGGTCCAGTTGTGGTTACTGTTCCGGGATCTGTCGTAACAGCGTTCACATATGCAGGCAAGCTAGCTGTACCAACTGCGGATTTTGCCAGCACGGTCGCGAGGCCGAGTTCCTGAATGAAGGTGAAGTTTCCCGGAGTCGGAGCGTTCAGGAAGACCACCGGACGAACCGGGATAGCTGTCGGAATAGCCGCGCCAACCTGATCAGCGCTCGTCACAATGTTCGGTGTCGAATTCAGCTGCACCGCGAGCGTTCCCGGAGTTCCACCCAAAGCCGTGAGGCTGAAGGTCGGCACACCGACATAGCCGTATCCGCCGTTGAGCACTACCGGGTTTCCGCTGATCGTTCCGGCAGATCCAACAACGACCTGAATAACCGCACCCGCTCCACCGCCGCTGCCGACTGTGGCTGCGATTGTGTATGTGCCCGCCGTCTGTCCGGAACCTACGGTAATGGTCTGTACGGCCTGTACAAAGGAGCCCGCACGGAGATAGCCGACTGTTCCCGTCTTGACGTTCGCAGCGGTTGCACCGGAATCAACTTGGACATAGCGATAACGTCCGGCGTGACACAGACCTATCGTAGATACGGAAAGCTGATTCGCTTCCTTTTCCGTAAGATCAAAGTAGTCGCCGACGTTCAATCCGCCAGTGTTGTACTGCTGACCGGTAACTGGATCGAGCAAGCCCGTCGCAGACGGAGAGTTCGCGTTATTGAGTCCACCCCAAATCGGGATTATTTGCTGTTGCGGCATTAGAGCTTCTCCTTCTGCACTCGCTAAACTTCACTGCTCACATTGTCCAGATTCTGGATTTGTGATTAACCGTTGTTGAAGATTCCCGAGTTGAATCCAAACGCGTATCCGCTGTGCTTAGGCTGGCAGTTGTACAGGTTTGTGCTCACGCGCATGAAGATCGCATCGATAGACACGTTGTTCGGCATCGGGGCTCTGCGGATTCCGTAATTCCATCCGCTCTTGTTGGTTGGCCGGACCTTGAAGGAACTTGTCTCTAAGAAGGCAAGGTACTCTGACGGCTGAATCAATGTATTCGATGGGATGTTCGATCCTGTCGGCGAAAACGCAACGTTCGCACCGTTGGACGTAAACTGCGGAGTCGTGAACGAAATCGTCTGTGTGCTCGATCCCACACCATCCTGCAAGTTTGCGTTTCCTTGTCCCGGAGATTCTGGAGCAAGCGGAATGTAATTCTGTGCTTGCGCCGATGGTGCCAACGGATCAGCGTAGATGTCGATGCCGTCGAAGTTGAAGCCGCGCCATGCGATGTCGTGGTTCTTGTTCGAGACGTCTCTGCGCTGCGCGTCGAGGGCGATAGAGATTGCAGCGTAACCAAAGGTGTTGGTAATGCCAAGGTCTGGATTTCCACCTGTAACTGTGCACTGTGCCTTCAACTGCGTCATAGCCGCGAAATCAATCTGACCCGGCGTGCCACCGTTGCCGAGATAGAGCGGCGTGGAATTCAGTGCTGTTCCTACCGCGCCATTGCGCTGCTGACCACCGTAAGTCGTGTAACGGTTGCCGTAGACGGAAGGGTCGATACCGTTGTTCAGCGCTTCATCAAGACCATTGATGGCCTTGATGCGGTTGTCGCTGATGGTCGAAGAAGATGCTTGACCGTGGCGAAACGAATCCATCTCCAACGCTGTGTTCAAACCAAGCACCATGTTCTCCATGTATGCCTGATACTCGTCAATGATGGTCGGAGGTCCGGAATTGATCACGCCGCCAGTGCCCGAGCCGTCATCATACAGAGCGTCATCCATCGGCCACCATGCCGCGTAGAACTTCGGCAGGAACTTGATGCCAGTGTTGATCTGTTGCGCAGTCACCGTGACGGTCTGCCCAGAGTCAACCGCAGCATACTGCGTACGGCCATAGAGGATGTTCTCCCTCATGCCAGCGCCACCAAGGAACGGGTCCCATACGCCTGCACGACGAAGCTTGGCTTGGAAGGGGGTACCTACGAAAAGGCAGTTGAAGAGCACTCCCACCCTTACAGCTTCTAATTCTGCCGCGTCAATAATTCCATACAGAGGATCGCTTGGCATTATCTTTTCCTTTCAATCACTAAGCTGTCTTCGTTATTCCGACAACCTTCAGTGATTGTTCTTTTTGAAGTTTTCTGCGCTGTGCAGTTTGCAAACGGCGCTTTTCCATCCACGCCGGATCTTGAGATTTCTTAACGTGATAGCTGTGATGCCTTTGCTTTTTATGTTCAGCCGCTTTTTGATGTTGGCGCTTTACTATCTCCTGCAACCTATCCCAAAGAGCTATGCAAACTGAATACGGTTCCGTATCAAAGGCCGGAGTAAGTAAATCCGTAACTTCGTCGAGGAAGAATCTAGCAGACGTACTATCAATCTGCGCCTTTCTACGAGCCGTAAGAAACGGATAGATACAACCTAAAAATACCCGTGACCGATCCCCACAAAGTCTCCACTGATGAACTTCAAAATTACTGCCCTTCTTACCGACGCCGTTTTTATAAAGCGTTACCTTGCCACCAAACCAATCGCGTAAACGATACAAAAGTTCGGGGTCCTTCTGAGAAACGCAAACGGTATACGATTTATTCCCACCACCCTTAGTGGAACAAGTACCTTCTCCTTCATAGATACCCGCAGCCCATGCAACATCAATTGCAGTGGGAGGTTTCGTGGCATCAAGCTCTTTGCCACCACGGTTTCCACGAACGATGTAGTAATTTCTCTTCATTTTTCTTTTCTCCTATGCTTCCATATTACTAGAAACATAGGTACTTATGCTGCGTCTCTTGCAGAAAGCGTGTCCCGAATCATCTTGGCCGTGTTTGCACGACGCTGATTTTCGTTCATCATCAGCGGATCGGGGAGTTCTTTTGTCTCCACCTTCCGCTGCAATTCTGGAATCTTCGAAGATACAACAACGCGCTGATCTGGGTTGTTGGCATTACGCTCGGCCCAAGTCTTTTCCTTGGCCGCAAACTCCTGCTCACGCGCATCCATCTTCGCCTTCCAATCAGTCTCAGCCTTGGCGGCAGCTTCCTGCGCAACCTTCGCGTCATGCTCCTGCTGCTGCTTCTGGACAATGGCTTGCTGCTTGCCTTGGAAGTCATATTTGCGCGCAACGTAATCACGGAACGGCAACTTTTGCGCAGTAGCTTCTGCGGCTAGTCTGTCGAACGAATCGGGGAGAAACTGTCCACCGGTAAGTCTCTGGTACTCCTGCATTGCCCAACCGACGTTCGAGATACCGTTGCCAAGACGCTGGTCGATCTCTTCTAAGAACTGGGGACTGCCGGGAGTAGCTCCGGGTGCACCGGCCACGTAGCGGCCATTCGCATCGCGCTGTCCTTCTGCTGTGGGAGTTACTGAACCGGGGGTAAACTTCGGAGCCTCTACCGGGATAAAGCCAGCGGTGCGCGCTCCCTCGTTCTGTGCCTGATAAAACGCTGCCAACGCCTTGGCATTTGCGGCTTCGGTCTGAAGATTTTTCTGTTCCTGTTCCCATGACGTCAGACCCGGCACAACTTTAGTTTCGTAAAACTCATTCAGTGAGCGGCGTTCAAGTTCGGTTTTTTCCTGTGCGGCGATTGCAGCTTGCCGATCTGCTTCGGCCTTCGCGGCGGCAGCGGTAGCTGTGGCTTGCGCCTGCTCGGCGGTCGTCAAGATCCCACTGAACCCGGTAATCACCTTAGCGTCAAGAGCGGCGATTTGCTCTTTCGTGAGACCGGTTTGTTCTAAAGCTTCTTGAACTGTCATAATTCGTTGCTCTCCCGGATTTTGAAATTACGAGTAACTTGGTTGCTGTGAAGTCGATGTTGGCTGAGGGGGTGTAACAAGAGCCGTCTGCATCTCCTGAATCCCTTGCGAAACTTTCTCCGCTCCGGACGCAAGACGAGGATCGCTAGCAGCCATCTGCTTCGCGACCTGATACCAGTTAGCCAAAAGTTTTTGTAGATCGTTGGCTTGACCGCCAGATGGAGCACCTTGCGATCCGCCTTGTGGAGGAGGTGGGGGAGCGCCGCCTTGCGGGGCAGCGCTCTGATCCGGCGATGGGGGCATTGACGTAGCCATGAGTTCTCCGTTAGAGGTTGGCTACAGTTATGCCTTGACAGAAAGCTTCTTGCTGTGACGACCCTTGCGGTTTCCCTTGGCCTTCTTGAGGTGCTTCTTGCCGCCGCTGTGCTTGACTCTGTGTTTCATGTGGATTCTCCTTTTGGTTCCTGAAATAGCAATGGCTCTGGGCCATTGCGGCTCAGAGCCATTGCTTGTCCAAAAGGTATGGAGGCGGTCGCTCTCTTGATTCCTTACGAGATATAAACGCAATCTCTTTTCATGTCAAGGATTTTTGAAAAATAAATTACGCAATCTTCGTGCCTAAGCCGAGTAGTTCTCGAATTTTTGCGTCGATATGCTCTGGGATTCTTTGCTTTTGTTCAATGTTTATACCCCCAACACCACCACCTGAGTAAACGACCACCATCTTTCCGTCAGTCTTCAAAGATTTTAGTAAATCGTTGGCTTCGCCGGGATCTGTCGGTAGTTCAAGCGTAACTTCCGTTAAGTAATAATTCTTTTGCGCCTTGACTCGAATAGACACTTAGCTCTCTCCTTGAAATCCAGATTCTGGACGCTACGACTCTTTTACGACTCCACGAGGTTCACCACCGGCTCCGCCCTTTTGCGACAGGCGAGGTGGCTTTTGCCCTGTTGGTGGACGTCCGCCTTTCCCTCCTCCACCCCCTTTACCGCCACCCTTACCACCCTGCTGGTCGCCACCTTCGAGGATGGAGGGATCGATGCCTAATTGCTTCAACTTAACGAGAGCTTTGGCCTTGGCAACAATCGCCATAACCTGCAAATCAACTTCCTCATTGAAGTACTGTTCTTTGAGCGTAGTGCCTTCTGTCTGTCCCCAGTTGCTCACTTCAAGATTCGACATCACAAAGGACCACGGAAGTGGCGCTCCACCACGCTTCAGTTGAAGCATCAACATCTGCCGCTGCATGGCGGTAACCTTGAGAAGCATATTCGGAACGGACGTGAGACGAAGCTGTCTTACCAACCACTTTGCTCTGGTAAGAGAGTCGTACATCGACTTTGTTTCTGGGTAGGTGCCGTTGATTAACTCGTCCGGCAAATGGCTTGGAACCATGTCCTGCGGGTTGTAGTCGAAAACTTCACGCGCAATGTTATCTGGCCCCACGTACTCGATCAATCGCTGCGTATCGAACCACTGCGGGATCAGATACTTCATTCTTTCGCCGACACGTTTGTTCCCTTTTTCAATACGCATCGCAATGCCCTTGGCAATTGGTCCGATAGACTCAATTTGCTTTGTGGCATCATCACTGTTCATATTGATTTTCAGATTGGCGAGATTACCAACATCGTTCAACCCCAACTGAGCGAGCATACCTTCCTTGAGGTATTTGAGAAATGCCCAGTTCTCGCTTCCGACTGTGACTTCTTCCGGCAACAAGGACTGAAAGCTTTTCTTGGGCTCACCGCCTGCTAGGCCGAGACGTACATCCTCTTCGAATATGTCAAAGTGCTCAATCTTCGTACCACCGTTAGTATCGAGGTCATACCCCATCGGCGGGTTAAGCCTTGCGGTAAGGACCTGATCCACCTTACGCTCGTGTTTGCGGATCGTTGTCTCGATTGAAGAAACATCTCCGACAAGGGAGCGTCCACCCGGCTCCCACGGTACGTCATCAACGGTGTACTGAATTACCGGGATGCGCGGGTCCCAATCGAAGGCAGGACCGTCGTACATCGGCCTGTCCAACCCGTTCGATGAAATGATAAGGCGAAGGTTTGGGTACACCCGGCAGTCCTCTGCCATAGCCCTACGCATGGAAGGCTGGCCATTTCTCATTCCTCCAAAAATCTCTTGTCCTACGTAAGGAACCTTGTAAAACCACGAGGTCCCCGGATCTCCCATTGGCAGTTCAAACCCGGTATTGTTGATCCTCATATCCCGGATAAACGTCCAGCGGATCTCGGTGTAGAGGTTGCCAAATGATTTTCCTTGATCGCTGAGTTCACCATAGCGCCACGACGCCGCAAAGTCCTGCCGCTTTGCCTGAATCAGCGACTTGTAATTGTTCATGCCTACAGTCTGAAGTTTCCCTTGAAATAATGGAAAACGACCATGCGCTTCGGCAATTGGCATGTAGTCGTAGATCGTGCAACTGTAGCAATCTTGAATATCGTTTGTTCTTGCAGGTATTTGGGTAGGAACAACATCTAGTACCCCGAGAGCATCGAATGTCATTTCTCGTGGACCGTAACCATATTCTGTCGGCCTGATCTTCGGCCATAAATAGCCGATTCCCATCACTGTGGCATATTGCAAGACCTTCAGAATCTGGATTGGAAAATCGCTTTCGAGGTAGACGGCTTTGCTCACCTTAGTGAGCATCTCGGCGGTCTTCTTGTAGGTTGGAACGTCAGAGCCATATGTGGCAATTTCACGGACTTCGGCCAAAGTTGTGCAAAATTTATTTACCGAATATCGTAATTCATTTGTAACTAATAAAGACCTGCTTTTGTCTTTAAAAATCCCATCAAAAACACGCAGATTGGCGGCAAGGTTCTTGTAACTTTTTTGGCCCTCTAAGTAGCCTTCGCCCTCTTGGATCTGGGACTCAATCCACCCAATCTTGGAGCTTGGCGAGGACTCAAAACTTGGGGCCTGCCAGAGTACCGTTTCTAACGTATCAAGGAACACGCATGGCTCTCAATCCTCCCGGTTTGGTCGTGTCCTTGGACGCAACTGATGTGCATCATAAAACAAACCCTGTAAACCGTCTACTATCAAAAAGGAAATGGCGAGCCGAAGCTCGCCACTCCCACCATTGCCAAACCTTACCATGCCAAGCCAAGCCCAGCTACAACTCACCTCATCCGAACTCGGCTCACCCGACCTTTCCACACCAAACACTACCTTGTCCGTCCATACCGTACCGAAGCGAGCAGTACCGTGCCGCACCGCAGCTAGCCTTTCCATACCGGCCTTGCGGCCCGTACCTTACCAAGCCATGCCAAGCACTACCAAAGCGATCCCCACACTACCCCGCCGAACCGGGTCTCGCCTAATTACCCAACCAAGCCACGCCCAATCACACCGCAACTCGCCATACAACACCCCACCTGAGCGAACCAAACCCTACCGGTCATAATGACCCGGACCTCACCGCACCTAGCCAGACATCACCCGATCCTGTCTGAGCCTTCCTCACCGCATCTCACCGTGGCGCACCCGGCCTGACCACACCTCGCCAATTCGGGCCTTATCGTGCCACGTCCCAACTTAACTAACCACACCATGACTCGCCCGACCAGACCGTATCCCGACACGCCAGAACGTAGCTCGCCCCGCCCGACCTAACCGGCGTTTCCGCCCGTTCCATACCACACCTAACTATGCCAAACCACTCCAAGCCTACAGCGAACCGGACCGAACCAAAACCCGCCAAACCAAGGACTGCCGTTTGCCACACCCTACCATGCCTAACCTTAGCAGACCTCACCATGCCACACCTTGACAAGACTTGGCGTGGCACGTCAACGCAATTCAACAACTGAAAACTTCGTGACCTGAAATCTTCCAAATGATGGCCGGAAATCTCCAACGCCGACAATGCGACCCGCATACGACAATGTTTCATGCAGTAGGCGATGATCTATGTATTCCGGAAGAAGAACTTGCAGGCTGACACTGCACTTCCAACCAGTCAACATCGCTGGACGCACGCGCGTAATTCCACTTCGCTGAATCACGACACGACGACGATCAAGGTAATCTGGTTCCTTTGCACCGAGAGAGCAAAGCTCTCCGATAGTGGCAATACCAGCCTTGAATAGATCCATCGCAGACTTGCGCGGCGAACGTGGATCTTGTTTGAACTTCGCGGCATGGATCACTGACTGCCGAAAATATTCGGATGGAATAGCTACACGGCCCTTCTCATCACGGTACATATAACTTTCAATGTTGTCGGTTTTCTTTGCAGCAGATCCCTTCTTCGAGTTGGCTTTCTCTTCAATCGCATCGCACGACCAGCGATGAAATAAAACTGGCGCTGTGCCCTCGATGCTGCACTCGATCATGTAAGGAGATTGAATCTCAACGTCCACTTTTGCATCATTGGACGCATTGGAAAGAGCAGTTACAACTGACTTCGTAGCCATATTCCTCACCTCGTTTTGGATTTTTGCCATACCTCACCACACCGTGGATTGCCTCACCTCGGCCCACCAGAACTCACCATGCCTTGCCAGTCCATGACACGGCCTGCCGAGTTATTTTGGAAGTTTTTGCCTTTGGGCTAATTCCTGAACAGCACGTTCAATCACGCCTGTCTTAGAAAGTCCCAACAACTCGGAGAGAGCGACGATCCATTTTAGAGTTCGCTCTGTCATCCGATATGCAACAGAAACTCTATTTGCCATAGATATAATGTATAGAGTTTTTCTATACACGTCAAGCGCAAAATGCGTTATTATAGGGCATGTCGTTTGGTGATATAAGGCGTGGTGTGGCTGGGTAAGGTTCGGCGCGGCTAGCAGAGGTGCGGTGAGGTAGGAGGAGCGGTTTTAGATTCGTCTATGCCGCTCTATTTTAATCAATGCCCTTGTTCATAACCTTCGCTGTGTAAATATTCTTCCCTGACTGTCTTCGACTTGTCATTGTCGAAGTGCTTGTCAAGGAAATATCTCATCGCATCACGATTGTAGGCATTTCTTGCGTTTGCCATTAAGTGTCTAATGTGTGATCGCAGTTCCGACCGCCACTGACCTTCAATCAGATTACGCTCTTCGTCCTTGATGCTCTCTTTAAAGGCATTGTATTTGCGGAGCCGATCCGACCAAACTTCGGCGTCATGAGCCGAAGCACAAATAATTTTCTCAAAACCGGGAGGTGCAGGAAACCTCTCTGGGAGACCCATACGGATCTCTCCCGATGTGCCGTTGTAGTAGTAGCAGATTTTTTTGCTTAATTGAGCGTTGTTAAGCATTTATCTTCAACCTCTTGAGGGATTGGAGATCATTCAAACCGAGTTGTTCCAACTGGATTTTCTTGAGATATTCCAAGTACCGCCATTCTTTATCTGAAATCCTGCACTCTTCAGGAAAAAGCACCTTGTACGTCTTGCTCGGCGGCAAAGTTACCATCCCAATCACATCGGAAGGGCATTGTGCCTCTACTAAAACTTTCGGAGCAACAGCCGCTGCGGCAGTGCCAATACCTATCACTTTGAGAAATGATCGCCTGTTCATACTTCCTCCCGGATATTTTCTTGCTTGACCCAGCGCTTACAAGGACACACCTCACCCTCAACCATCCCTAGAGGCATAATAAAGAAGATCACACCAGTTGTCTCAGAGTCAACGCTAATGTTATTTGGAACAGAGACCAAAGCGTGCCAATACAACGATAACCCAATTAAACCTAAACGGATAATAAGCGATCTATTGCTGATTGAGAACTTCCACCTAACGGGATGAAGGAACGGGATGGATTTAGTTGGCTGATCAGGATTCTTTACCTTACGTATGGCTCTACGTATCAAAAAGCGATTAAGCGATTCCGTCCTTCTTTGATCCATTTTGTCTCTCCGGTTATTACTGTCCAGATTCTGGTTTTCCCATCTTCGCCTGTTCTCTCGGATGATCTCTTAACCATTGCCGCGTGCGCTCGCCAATAATTTCATCAGACTCTTCCTCATCGAAGTTGGGATCGAGGGCATCAGTGATCGTTCTGCGTTTCGCTCCCTGCATCTTGCGCTCACGCTCCGCGTCCGTTTCGACTTTAGTCACGACCGCTTCTCTCTGCTCTCGTGGCTGTGGCCAGTATCTAGTTCCGGCACGGCGTAATTCGTCACGCATACTTTCCATGGCGAAGGCTAAACGCTCGTGAGCGATCACGAGACGTTCGATCAATTCTTCGTTTGTCCAGAAGTCACTCACCAGCTACCTCTCAATTGTTCGCCAGAAATCCAAGATCCAATGCCGCAACCCCGCCCGCCTTCATTCCTTTTGGCGGCGTGACATCGGGCACCACTGGCGTGGGCTGCGCGTATTCAGGATACGTCTGCGGCATTTGCGGTGGTCTGTACGTGCCGTTGGCTGCTGGAGCCGCAGGCATTCCTACCGGAGAGTGACCACCGAGGGCCTGAATGACGCGCACAAGTTCCTGAATCTCGGCTTCCTTCCGGGCAAGCTCAACAACTAAATCGGCTTTTTCTTTGATTGCCTTCGGAAGTCTCTTCTCCGCGTAAGACGACGCAGACCGAAGTTCTTTCGGCATTGGCTTAGCGGTTTTCTTCTGTGGTTTTTCAGGATGGAGCGCTACGCTTGTCTCTTCGTCTTGAAATGCGGCGGGGAGAGTAACTGGGTGCTCGACGGTAGCAAGGATGTGAGTTCCCTCACCTTCCTCTAACGACTCACCAGCGATACAGGCGGGGCAGTGCTTGGGTCCAGATTCTGGACTTTCGGCTACTTCGACCGCTGCGATGGCGGGTTGATCGGCCCCAAACTTATTTAACCACCGCCGCTTTGCCGCTTCCTTCGCTACCGCAGAACGCTCCTCTTTGGTGAGCTTAGGCTTATCACTTTTTGCCATTTCCGCTTCCTCTCCCGTGATTGATTACTCGCCAACTGCGCCGACACCCGCTAGCGCTTTCCGGGCGTACTTCCGACGTCCTCTTGTTGAGGTATCGGCCTCCTCGGTTGGCTCTGCTTCCTCGGTGACCTCTTCATTGTTCGCTTTTATCTGTGCCCTAACAGCGTCCAAGTTTTCTTCACGGGGGATGACGATTGTTTCGATGATCTCAGACTTTTCAACCTGTTCTGGAGGAAGAGAATCCAATGATCTCTTTACTTCTGACGGCAAGGTGATCGGGACTTCCATCTCAATATGAACTGTTCGAACGGCAAAGCAGTCCAGTTCAATTTTTACCTTCCCTTGAAATCCGCCACTGTATCCGTCTTCTTTCCTAAGACTGCAATCCCGACGCAGAAATTTGCGCACTTCACCCACAACATACTCGATAGGTTCCCATCCGCTCAACGGATCAGTGAAATTCTTGACATCTGGCATTTACGTCTCCTTTTTCGACATTTTGATTCACTGAGAGTCCCCGGAAGGACCTCGCCAAACCTTACCGCACCACACCGAACCTGACCAAGCTCTACCCGACCGCACCACGCCGAACCGGGCCTAACCTCACCTTACATTGACCCCCATCATACAGCAGGATCAATCTTTTTGGACTTCAAACTTCCAGAACATCCATTTGCGCTCTTCGCGAGAGTTGAAATAGGAATACGCGCCAACAAAAGCCATGCTAGTCATCCCCTCCTACTGAGATTGCATTGAGCATACATCTTCCCTCATTCGGGTTAACTTTTTTCTTATAAGGCATTGCATAACGTTTCTGGGACCGTTGAGCTAAGTCGTCATACGTATGCATATTCAGGTAACTCTGCGCAGCAGCGCGGATACGATCATCATGTTTATTCTTCTGATGCGTCATTTTGTCACGACCACCGTCCACGAGTTGCCGTTCCAGAGTTTTCAACTCTTCAATCAGCCATTTTGACTGCGGAACATACCATCCGCCGTTAACCGCCTCAACGAATCGGTCCATAAGAATCGGCACGGTCGTTCGGTTGGAATACCAGCCTTCTCTGTGGCGGTTTTCATCCTTGATCTTTTTGCCGTCCAGACGACCGGGGGTATGGTGATAGTTGAACCCCATAATCTTTAACTGGTTCTGGCAGGTATCGCCCGGTCCTTCTATCTGCTCAATGGAGAACTTCACACCACGCGGATCTCGCGACTTCTTTCCGTACCATGTCGCCATCGCAGCAAGGAACGGAACCGCTTGCGCGGGGCTAAATTTATTAGAAGTTAGCTCGGCACATTGAATATCGCAGCCAGATCCGCTCGCCACGTTCGTCATCGAAGCACAGAATCTGTCTTCGTCTTCTTTGCCAAGTCCATGTGCCGTATCAACTCCGCAACTATAGATCGCTCGTCCCTGTGGCGGCTGAAATACGAGCAACTTGTCCATTGTGTAGGCTTCTACTTCCTCATCAATGTAGAGTAGCGGGACAAGTTCCCAGTCGTAACGTTCATCGCGGTTTGATCGCCACACGAGCGGGATTATGTCCATGTACTTATCGATCAATCCCTCATCTGGATAAAATTCTTCTCCGATAGAGTGCCCGATGATTGCATAGGCTTGGAACGGATTCCTGCGGGTCTTGATGATATTCGGACCAGTGGTCTTGATCTCGTATATTTGGTCTTCGAGATCGAATATTACCTCTTCATCAAACACGCTATCGTGAACGCCAGTCAGAGCTTCAAAGTCATCTGCGGGAAGACGAGCAGCGTGCTGTTGGAGAGAATGACGTTCTTTTGCCTCGATGAATTCACATTGCCAATACCATTGCTGTTCAAGTGGAACGCGATAGTTGGCACCGACGACCTTCGAGAGATAATCCGTATTGCGGATATACGACTCACACTTCTTGATGTGAACTTTGGTTGCGTCCAAACGCCGCTCATAGAATCCCGGAGGCACTGGGTGCGTTCTAATCCAGTCTGTCTGTGGATATAGGTCAGTAGCGAGAGGCCAAGAAATGAAGATGGGCCTCATACGAGAGTTGGGCCATGACTTCTTAGAGTTTCTCCAGAAATCCGGGAACCATCCAACATTTCCAGATCCAGTTCCTTCAAACACCATAAACAGGTTTTTATTCGAGTGAACGGCAGGCAACAACCCCTCTTCGATCACATTATGTGGATTCGGAATCAAACCAATCTCTGAAATATGAATGCAATTCGGAGTTTTTCCTTGCGCAATACCTTTCGGTTGCATACCCGATTCAATCGAGAGACGCGAACCATTTGCAAAACTGTTTTTCGGAGTCTTAACGGGAATCAACCACCATGGGCATTCGTTGTATGCCGTATCGAGCTTGATCTTAATTTCGTCTGACTTTTCTTTCTGAACGGATGCCATGACAGCGAGAAGGTTGGGGATGAACATCATTCTATGAATAAACATCAACGCAACCAAGGTCGTGATCCCGACTTGGCGGGCTTTCAGGGTGAGAATCTGAATGCCTGCCTGTTGCTCCTCAAGATCCGCCACAACAGAGTCGAATACGTCTTGTGATTTGCGATTCTTAAATTTAGATACCTGTCCACCCTCATCAATCACGTAAGCATAATTATCACGCCAGTAGTTGTAGTCCAAAGCACAGAGAACCTGCTCATTTTCCATCCATCGATAGATTTCCTTGCGGAGCCGCTCCGTCATCGGCCTTACTTCTTTAATCCACGATCCCTTACTGTTGCTATCCAGAATGACAAGAGATTTCACACGCTCTGTAAAGTCGCGCACTTCATCAAATGAGTGGTGAACCGGCATCCATCCGTTTTCGGCTGCAAATTGATCGAGGTTATTTAAGATGATGCGCTCGCTATACAAGGCTAATCCTCTTCGTCTTGATTCCCCGGCTTCACATTTCCCTGCACCACGGATTCCAGAATCTGGACATGCTTTTCGAGTGATTCCTTGAGGCGCTCGGCAGACTGAACACCATATTTTGCCTGCTGCAACAGCCGACTTATCTCGGCGTCTCCGTCCAATAGCACGCGCACTGCTTTACCAAGTTTTTCAGGCTTTTCCCAACCATATTGAATAGACAAACCAGACGCCTTCTCAAAGGCATCAACCTTCTCTCGAAGCTCTTTGTAGTATTTCTCGTAGTCCTGATGATGTGTTGACTTCTTGCCGCTATCGTAACCTTCGTCGTGTGCTTTCTGTAATGCGGCTGTGTCGGCTTTTGATTGCCGTTGGCTAACGGCATATACGAGAGCCGTGAGCATCGTCATACTCATCGGGATCGGATCGAGCTTAGGCGGCGGTACAACACACTTCAACCGGTTCTTTTGCGCTATATACATTCCCCATGTTGGCGGTAGCTCACCATCCTTTACAATGCTTTTATCTGGAACCACCAAGGCCCAATAGTTGCAATACCTCATGATAGACTCGGCCTTTCCCGGCTGCTTTAGTTCCTTGAGCCAGTCATTGCGCGAGACCTTCATCTCGAATCCCCAGAGAGCCTTTCCTCTGCTCCGATATAAGCTAATGGCCATTGCATCGGCAGTACGCTGCCCGTCAAATCCTGTAGCATCTCTGACTTCTTCCAAGGTGATATACGCTGGTGCGGAGAATGTTCCTTGAAGACGAATAAATAAATCGTGGGCAGCGAGTTTCACTCCCGCTTCCAATTCCTCGTCCTGAACGATTTCAGGACCCATTAATTCTACGAAGGTAGGTTCGCCCATGGTTCTCCAGATTATGGATTACGATCCCGGCAATAACCTCTGCCTGATCTGCACAACTTTTTCCTGAGTCTTCACAGGTGACGGAAAGAGTTGATCGATAAGTTCGTCGGTGCTCAACGATGGGCCATCGCCGTCGTCGTCATCGTCTTCACCTTTTCCAAGTTTGCCGACACCCGACAGACTCTGCGGAGATCCGAATACAGCTTTGCCAATAAACGTCGGGCCTTTAGGTGACGGCAGGAATCCGAGAGCTTGGTGAATTGCCGTGCGGTCCTTCTCTCCTCCCGGCAACTTCGCAAACTCCACTGTCTTTTCCATCACAACGGGATGTGCCGACAAGGCAATAATCTTTACTGCGCTGACAGATGCTTCTGACATCGCAACCATGATCGCCCCAGCAAGGTGACGAAGATCGACACCAGCCGAGATCGCGAAAGCTTCCCATGGCAGACGTTTCCGGTCGTCTTCAGACACTGAATCGTATTTCTTGAGGAAAGCTCCAATGATCTCGTCTTGGGTGGCAAAGCGCATTGCGCTGATTACAGCTTTGAGACCACCCTCGGCTTGTTTAAAGAGCGGCGTCACTTGGGGAACGGACGCGAGCTTTTCCGGGCTTACTCCTAGCCGTTTTAATGCCAGCGCTCCAACATCCCTCGGCTTAGTCAGCTTAGGAACCGGCATCGGGCTTTTAGGTTTTACTGATTTTGTTTTCTTCGGTTTAGCTGGTTTTGCTTTCGACTTCATTGGACCCTACCATAACGGCGCAATTGACTCGGAATATAACACAAGTCACGGAAGAGTCTCAGGAAATATAGCTTCGTCAACGATTTCGCGATCTTTTGGATTGGAAATTCTTGTGATTCCGCCGTACGTCGGCCACGTCGTCGGCTGCAACCCCATGACTTCTGCCGGGATTCCGTCAAGAGGTAGTTGCAGTCCAGAATCTGGACGCTGCTCCATTGTTGGATTGGCGCAGTCCCGATGCTCGTAACACCGCGATGGGGAAAACCAACCAATTTGCGTATAGCGCCACCTGTGATGCCTGCGAATCAACTTATGGCACTTCCGGCATATTCTGCGGTGGTCAGGTTCGCGCCTTAGCCATACGCGGCACGCGGCGAACAGGGACTGGATCTTCTTCATGCACTTCCCTTACTTCGAACTCGCTACCCGGCTTGGACACCCTGCGCCACTCGGCCAGCATACTATTGGCTATCGCCTCGGATGGCAGCTTAGGCTCCAACTTCTCCCACGCTTTTCCGGGAAGTTTTCCAAATACATAGTAGGCCATTACTTCTTCTCTGTGGGCTTAGGAACTTCGGGTTTCGGGAGACAAACCGGGTCGCCGGAAACAGAGTCCATTTGCAGTGAGAAATCAGAACCGCACACCGCCATCAACTTCTGCGATGCGGCAGTAAGAGCTTCACGCTTTGCCGTCATCGCCTTGAACTGCGGTGTCTGCTCCAGTGCTGACTCAGCTTGAAGATACTCACTTTGAGCTTTGAAGGCTTCCTTCTGAAGCTCGACTGGGATCTTTGGCGCGGTAGACGAAGGTTTTACAGAGTTCTTAACTGATGGGGTTTGGGGCCACGCCATCACAGTGGTAAATACCAAAACGAAAAAACATATACGGGTGAACGATTTCATCTTTCTCCTTTTACTATCAACTTTACTCGACGCATAGCTGCATCGATCTGGCTGAGAATATCTTCACGAAGATTGACTGATTGCGCTAGAAATGGACGTGGCCTTGAAACCAAATCAGCTACCGCTCCTTGTACCGCCCATCGCGCATGTTTATAGGAACCACGGGTGTCAGAGATCACCTGTCCGCTATTGTTTGTGAAGTAGACGTTGTAGGCATACGGTTGATTGACGCCGATCCGCGTCACCCATCCCACAACTTCATTTGTTTTCTCATTGATGTACGCAGCAAAATATACAAACCCGGAAACTTTCCCTAATGGGAACATGTTGATCCACTTGTAGTTCATGCAAGCCACTCTTTCCACGCTGCAAGCCCGACACGTACATATTTATCGAGCACAGCCTTTCCATCTGCTGCCGCGCGTGGGTCATTCAAGAGAGCCCGCCCAACTCGGGCAACATCAAGCGCATCATCAACCGAAGCCTTCCAATGTTCTGGTGCCCAGTCAATCGCCTCAGATACAACTGATGGAACGCCTTCGGCGATGCCGTCAGATGTACACATGTTGAAACTTTCGCTATATGAAGGTTGCAATAACAAGTGCATTGTCGCAACTCTTCGCCTAAAAACCGGCCATGGTGCCCACGGATTTTCCTTCAACTCTACGCCGGGCAAATCGCGATACATTGCTCGAATAGAACTCAGTACAGTTTGTCCCCCACCTTCCGCTCGTCCACCACAGATCCAGAGTTCCATGGGATCACGCATAGCTCTCGCAATCTCCAGCGCCGCAGCAGCGCCGGTCATCATATTCTTCAGTGGACGGATAGCACCAAACATGCCAATCCTCAGAGTGCCACCACGATAAGGTGGACGACCTTGCGCGCTAAGGTAATCGAGATAGTACAGATTAGGCAGAAATTTACAATCGACTTGAAAACACTCTTTGATCCACTCACAGAAGCGAACGGAATTACCACCAATATTGAAATTAAAAGTGTTCCGTTCAATCGCCATATAATCTTTAATAAGATCCACGGCATTGGTATCAGCCTGAAGGAAACCGACGTTTGAGTGACAGTTGATCGCCAGCTTCACTTCTGGATAATCTCTGGAAAAATTGCAGACGATTTGCGTAGGAATCCATGGTGCAGAAACCACGATATGGGTGACATCTGGAAATTTCTTGGGAATGCCCGCTAGCTCCACGGGTTGAACGAATGGGGCAACGGTCGCTCTGACGCCATTCGCTCTCAACACCTTGGCAGTATTGGCAGCAGCTACGCCCAAACCGATGTGAGAGATACCAGCGTGTGCAGCGAAATTCTTATAACAGAGAATCACATGGATGGGCGTAGGCGGAGTATTCATTCCCAGTTTTTCCTTTGTTCACAGCATAACGCGAAGTAAATAAACGTGCCGAGAATATTACGCGACGATTATCAGTTTGACTTTTGAGATTCCAAGCATTGCGCGCACGACGATCCCAAACATCTCGTCTTTGAGCCGCTGGTTTTCAGGAAGTTGGTAATAGGGTAAGAAACACGGATGCTCGCGAGTTTCGGGATTCTTGGTCGGGCCATACTTCCAGCCCTCAGCCTTCTTCAAGGCGAGCCATCCTTCGTGTGACTGCTCTGGCGTCGTGTCTGGGTGTGCTTGAATCTGAGAAACCCCCGCAATCGCTGAGTTTTTCTGCCACTCCGGAGCATCTTCCCATTTGGGTTGAGAGTTGTCACCGAGAGCCATACAGAGCACTCGGTTCGCCTCATGAGCAGCTTCTGCTGCTCGCGCAATCATTTGAAGATCCATGTTTATTCCTACTCCGTTTCGACGCTGATCGAACCGTCCGGATTGGTCGTTACCGGGGTGTTGTCATTGGAGTCAATAACCGCCTGTAAAGACTCGGCGGTTGGTTTCTCGTAACAGGCAATTGCAAGATTGGCTTGCATCACGGAGTTACGGATGGTCCGAAGACTAGCCGTCTTGTCGGCTGAATCTGGAACGTGCTTGTTGACGGTTT
>Ga0210386_10000555_pt1 | contig 34517 bp, 38 predicted proteins | sample IncBWH32OmetaG_FD_160091 | JGI IMG/M metagenome (GOLD analysis project Ga0210386, IMG submission 160091) | Forest soil microbial communities from Barre Woods Harvard Forest LTER site, Petersham, Massachusetts, United States - Inc-BW-H-32-O ...
GGCGATGGCCAAGCGCCTCGCCGACATCGAAAAGCGCCAGAAAGCGCTTGAAGCACAGAAATCGGCCGTGCCGACCATCAATCCGGTCGACGCGATGGCAGCTGATCTGCCCTACAAGGCAGCGGTGAAGGCCAGGCCGCCGGAAAACGACGACATCTGCATCAAGGGCATTTGCGTCTATGGCGACTTCGATATGGGTGCGACCTATATCCAGCACAGCGCGCCCTTCGCGGGCTCAACCGGCGGTCCGCTCGACACGCTGGTCTCGCGTAACGGCGGCATGGGCTCCTACTTCGGAGTCGGCGCCAACCAGCTCAGCACTTCGTTCATCGGTTTGCGCGGCAAGCAGGAGATCGCGGATAACCTCTACGCCGTGTTCAACTTGCAAACCCTGTTCAATCCGGCCTCCGGCATGAACGCCAGCGGCACCATGTCGATCGCCCAGAACAACGGTCTGCCGTTCAACAACCTGCAGAACTCCTACGGCGACTCGTCGAAGGGTGGCCAGATGTTCAACAACGCGGCCTACTTCGGCATCAGTTCGCCGACCTACGGCACCTTCACCATGGGCCGTCAATCTGCGCTGACCTCGGACCTCATCGTCAACTACGATCCGCTCTCCGGTTCGAACTCCTGGTCGGTCATCACCTATCAGGGCGCGAACGGCGGCGGCGGCAACACCGAGAACCGCATTCTCGATAACTCATACGAGTATCGCGTGAACATCGGCCCGGTTCGCCTGGCCGGCGAAATCCAGGCCAAGAACGGCGGCAATAGCGGCACCGGTAACGCCTTCGAAGGAAACATCGGCGTCGACTATATGGGCTTCTCGATCGACTTCGTCGGCGGCAAGATCTTTGACGCCATTGCTTCTGCGCCTCTGGCTACGCCGCTCGGGGTAGTGCCGACGGTTGCCATCGGCTACGGCCAGCTCTCATCTACGGTCTCCGACAATACCGTCTTCTCGGTCGGCGCCCGCTACACGCTCGGGCCGTGGAAGTTCTTCGGTGGCTACGAGCACATCAACTATGCCAACCCGAACAACCCGCTGAGCCCGGGCGCCTTCCTCCAGGGCGGATTCATTGCCGCCGTGGTGAACAACGCTGCCTTCCCGTCTGACAAGATCTTGCAGACGGCGTGGTTTGGTGTTCGCTACGCGATCACGCCGGCTCTCGACATCACCGGTGCATACTACCACGAGTGGGATAACACCTACGCCACAGCCCCCGGGACTCTCGCTGGCTGCGCTGTCCTCGGCAGTTCATCCAACCAGTGCGCTGGCACCCTGGATGCGGTTTCGGTCGTCCTCGACTGGCGCTTCGCCAAACACGTCGACCTCTACGCTGGTATTATGTACTCGCAGGTCACCGGTGGCCTCGCGAACAACTTCTTCGTCAACAACCTTGGTACGACCACCCAGGCCGTCGGAAGCAACAGGTCTTCCAACTACGATCCGGGCATCGGTCTTCGCTACCAGTTCTAAGCTGGAAAGCAAAACTTGAGTTGATTTTGGGGGAGCGGAAATCCGCTCCCCCATTAATTTATTTATGGAAGTCGGAATTGCAGGCTGTGGCGTTGGCACAGGCGGCCGATTCCATTCTAGTTTGGCTTCTGCCGCAGCGATCATTAAGTTGCGACAGCCGGCCCAGTCTTCGACAGCATGCATCCCGACTGCTGCAAACTGCTGGTCAGTTGATCAACTTGAAAGTGGCTCAGGATTCATTTTGGTGCAAGCGAACGATAAATTCGAAAATTTGGCGATGTCTATCGTTCCCAACTCGGCAACCGAATTACCAACGGATCCAACGATTAAACCTCAGATTCGAACATGGGGAATTCTGACATGCGTTTTGGCGGCACGCTTGCTAACGTTCTTGCCAAGGACGAGCCTGAGTTCAAAAGTGCTGGGCCTAGATGTCTACAACAATGCTAATCAGAATATTGACAATCAAGCGCGTAGCTTATGACGGCGCTAGCGTAAACGACTACATTCTTTGAATCGGTGGAATTCCTTGGAGTGGGCGATACGTCGCGGTTCGACCGTCCGCCCATCAAGCTCAGCTATGATGTTAAGGACAAGAAATGGCTTGCCAGCATGGATGCTAATCCCGATCAGCTGAAAGCCGCTCCAGAGTTCAAGTAAGTATTCTAGGACAGTGCTGTAGACGGTATTTGTCCTGGTTTCCCATCCTGTGGAAAACTCTCCGCTGGCCCTTGCCGGAGGAGGGATTTCATTACGCACGAATTAACCGGCCATTGGGGTCGCCGAGAGGTGACCCTTTTCGAGTCCAACAGCCAGCGCGGCACGGTGCAGCTTTGTTTTAGGATGGTGCATTGAGGCTCGTATTTGAATGAAAGAGGCCGCCCACAGAGGCGGCCTTACGCTACTTACTTCGACCTCGCATGCTTCGAATTCGCAGTTGATGCCGTACTCTGTTTTTTACGACCTTGAACCCGTCGGGCAGATTATCCGCGGCGGGAACGTAGGTGCCTTCGGGCTGAGGCAAACTAACTACGCCAGCGTTATTGCATCGCGGGCAGCATAGTTTTTTCGTTCCACTGATCGCCCATGGGGACTCTCCCTTTTTTGGACAATCTAAGACGGTGAGCCTGATCCCGATGCTCAAAATTGATCACTTTTCAAATTCGGACACCAATAGCTAAACTAGGACACCGGGGTCAAATACGGACAGTACCCTATTTCTCCCCTAGGGTCATGGCGAACTGTTCGGCCGTATAGGTTCGGCCTTTGCTGTCTGTGATCGTGAAGGCCCGGATGCCCTGATCCAGAAAATCGACCGCCGTCGCGAAGGCGTCCCTACGCGTCATTTTCGTGACTATGACTGCGCCATACCCCTCGCGGGGTTCGCCTCTTACAATATACATCGCAGCAGACGATCACTTCAGAAACATAATTGATTCCGCTACCAAGCTACGGACTGTCTGCTCCGCGGATCTAGTCCGCATTCACCCGGAACGAAAGCTGGATTGTGGAAGCAAGCGGTATCGAGCGTGGGGTCCCAACCGCCGCGCTGTCGCCATTTGCTCCACATAATGTAGTCACACAGCCGACTGTGCGGGTTACCCGGTTCTCTGGTAGCGCAGTATATGCTTTCACCGACATGGTGCGCACCGACAGGCCGCGCAAAGGCTGGCCCCGAAAGAACCGAAATAGCGAGCGCCGTGGCGCTAATCAGTTTGAAATTCATTTTGGTTTCCTCCGCTGGATTCGGATAAGGGAGGAATATCATCGAAAGCCGCTGCCCGGATTCCTAAAATATTTTTAGAGGAATGGAATATTTCGATGTTGGTGATCACCAAACGCACCGGCGCGGCCGAATGACTCTATATGGCGTGGGCTGCCAATGAGTCGGCACTCGGTATTGCGTGGCATCTTCAGACATGTGGGTGGCCCTTACCGACCGTTGTTTAATTCGCCCTTCAGCCAACCCTGAACGTCAGCCTTCTGCATGGGGTCGGGCTGGCCGCAGTCAGCACACCGCAAAACCCGTTGGCGCTCGCCTCTGGTCAGCAAGGACTGCATCCGCTTGTGGCACTTCGGGCAGATTGGCGAGGAGGATTGAGCTTGATACATGGCCCATCTAAGCGGCTGCCACTTAGGAAAACTAACTAAATTTCAATTTGGAAATCAGGCCGCTGCGGTTTTCAACCCGGAAGGCGATGTTTTTGGAAATAAAGGGGATCGTCGGCTGAAAGATGCCGCAACGGAGTCGCCCTTACTGTTTCTCCAGAGCGTTAAGCTGTTCGCGCAATTCGATCTCCATCTCTCGGATGTGGTGAGCGGTCGGCCCATCGGGGTATTCCTTAGACAAGCGCCGACATCGATCTAACTTGATCTGGATTGCGCGTTTTTCCTCTTCCCGATTCATGATCAAAAGATCGCGCATTCGGAGAAGGGTTCAAACCGAATTAGGACACTCTAAAACTTAAATTAGGACACCGGGGGTCAAATACGGAGCGGTGGTGGATAGCCTTTGGAAATCGGACCGCGGTAACGACGCTGCTGCCGACTGAACCTCTTCACCCGGAAACGCCATCGACAGATACGTAACGTGCGCTCCCCAAAGAACAAGATTGTGCACGGACAACTTGGAACGGTGCTCACATCTCTCTCATAATAGAAATTTTAGCCCTTCAGCGCTTCATTCGAAGCAACCATTTCAACGTCGCGGCCGTTTACCGCTCAACACAGAGAAGACCATCATGAGAAATACGCTTCAGGCGGCAGCAATAGCCCTGGCGCTCGCAGTTGGAATAACGACCAGCGCGGCGGCCTTCGACCACGTCAGCAGCTTGAATGGCAGGTACCCTGGCAGCCTCCATTCTGACTACAGCAGCTTCCGCGAAACTCATGTGAGTAGGCGGGATCGTAATTTTTCTGGCATCCGCGGCTTCACCAGTTGGCGTAACGGCGGTTGGGGCGCCAGTCGTTTCAGTGGCGATTAAGGTGAAGTGGCTATCCTAATTAAATCAGCTGGAGCCAACCGACATACTCGCCCTACGAAAGCGCGACTGAGTCTGACGGAATTCGATTGGCCGTCAGAAGCAACTTTTGCTTTCCAGGCAGACCGAAGACAATGAATTATCTTTTAGAAGCCCAGATCGGGACGTCTGTCCGCGACGCAGCTTGGTCATTCGCGTTACCACAATCAAAAGGAGGTACGCATGACAAATCTCAGACTCATCGGTGCGGCCGCAGCCATTTCTGCTGTGCTCGTTGGACCCGCGATGGCTCGGCACGTAGTAGCCCACCAGATACAACAAAACGAGAGCACCTATTGTGCGACGATTGAACGGGGAAATCCCTACAGTCCCGTGTACGATTATGAGGGATGGAGCAACTGGCGCGTCCGGGGTGGTTAGGACAGCCGTGGCGATGACGCTTGCGCCCGCAATCCCATGTTTGATGGGAGCACCTTTTAAACTCCGTTGTTAAGGCATGTCTCAAGGAGGCCGTCCCAGTGGCGGCCTCTTTCTTTTTTACCCGCGCTCAGATCGTGCTTAAGGGGCACGGACGCATTTGCGGATTAAAAAGATATTTATGATTCTAGCGACGGTTCCGGCTTCAAGTAATCAACCCGATGGTCAGTGGAAGGACAGTTCGGTTGAAATCAGCCTACAAGGGCTCAGATGCCTTAAAGGCGGCTGATCGTGCTATGGCTGACGTTGTAGCTGCGGCCGATGTCAACCATGGACTCGCCCGTTCCCGTCGCGCAATCGCTTCCAAGCGCTGATGGTGCATTAGCTTCGGCTTGCGGCCCATTCCCTTGACGACGACCTCGCGCGCCTTCGGCGTTAAGCGCGGGGCGCGCGAGTAGGCGTCTGCAACCCGCACGGTTCTAAACAATTCTTAAGTTTTAGTTATGTGAACGAACCTCCATCCTTTCCGGCGCGGCTTGCCCTAAGAGGAGGGAGGAAGTCATTTGAGCAAGGGGCCTTCAGTCCCCGGCTGGACCATATTGCTCGTCGAGGACGAGATAGAACTGGCGACCGAGATCAAGATCGAACTGGAGCGAAACGGCTATTTCGTGCGCTCGGTTTCCATGGCCGATATGGTGGATATCGCCCGGACGAATGGCGCCGCCATGTTGATCCTTGACCGGCTCCTATACGGCGTGGACTGCCTGGGCACTCTGAAGGATCTGCACAAGCAGGGCATCAAAATACCGGTGCTCGTGACCTCGGTGCTGTCGTCCGCTGGTGAAATAGCCCAAGGCCTGAAAGCAGGGGCAGACGACTATCTCGCGAAGCCGTTCTATATGGTGGAACTTCTCGCCAGGGTAGAGGCGCTGCTACGCCGCCTTGGCGACGTTCGCACAACAAAACTAAGCGTTGACGATCTCGAAATGGACCTGATCGAACAGGCAGCCTTTCGCGGAGGCAAAAAAATCGACCTGCTTCCACGGGAGCTCAAGCTTCTGGAATATTTCCTTCGTCGCCCGGGCCAAGTCGTCACACGTGTGATGCTGCTAAAGGATGTTTGGCAGTATGATCTTGGAATGGAGACCAATGTTGTTGATGCCCACATCAGCAATTTGCGGAGGAAGATCGACGACCATGGCTTGCCCTCACGGATCGCGAATGTGCGCAAGTTAGGCTATATGCTGCGCGCTCGCGCGCCTTAACTTCCGCCATTGCTGGCCACGAGGTCAATCGCTCCGGGAGGCGCGCGCTTTTCCGTAATTCCCTAAGGTCCAATTGCAGAATTATGCGTGCGGCTTCCTTAGCAAAGTGGGTCGTAAGCGGAAGCGGCCCACCTTGAACGATACGTCGGCTCTACCCTCAAGAGCGGATATCCACGCAGCTTTATTGCGAAACGCAGCCGGTCCATACATAAGCGCCAATGGCCGACACTTAACTAGCGGAACGCAGATGCCCATGTCTGCGCGGTGCCTTGCTTAGAAGGCAAGAGGCCGCCATCGATGACTAAGAGCCCTTCTTCAATCGAGCCGAATGGTATTCACCACCACACTGACGGTGGCGACTGGACACTCACAATATTTCCAGAGCGGCGTCGTGCACCCACTGGATGGGTCGCTCGCGATGCGGCGTGGACGGTGGCGACGGAGATCGTTGCGGAAGCTCTCAACCAGCTTCCGTCAAACGCGAGGGTTTATCTCGACTGCCGGTTACCCGACAGCACGACGCATCGCCGAGAGAAATGAATTTATGGACATCAAAATCCTTCTCTGAAGCGAATCGGCCAGTCTCACGGAATCGTCACGTTTTTCTAAAAATATTTAGGAATCCAAGAAGCGACTTTCGAGGATACTCCTCCATTATTCGAATCAAACCGAGGAAACCAAAATGAATTTCAAACTGATTGGCACCATCGCGCTCGCTATTTCGGTTCTTTCAGGGCCAGCCTTTGCACGCCCTGTCGGTGAAAGCATATACTGCGATACCAGAGAACCAGGTAACCCGCACAGTCGGCTGTGTGATTACATTATGTGGAGCAAATGGAGACAGCGCGGCGGTTGGGACCCCACGCTTGATACCGCTTGCTTCCACAATCCAGCTTTCTTTCCGGGCGAATGTGGCCTAGATCCTCGGAGCAGGCAGTCCGTAGCTTGGTGATCAGATTTACCAACGCACTAAGACAGCGGCTCAGTTTGAGCCACTGTCTTTTTCTATCCTATTCGCATGGATGTCTCCGGCCATCATACCCGAGATAGGTCCCGGAGGCTGGATCATAGGACTTGTAACGCTGAGCGCAGTAGCCGGCATCGGCGCTTTGGCTATTTGAAGCGACGTAATACGGTCCATTATCATAGTTATCGCCGTAGTAACCGTTGTCGGCATAGGAACCGTCGCCGTAATATCCGTCATCGTATCCATATCCGAAACCGTCGCCAACTGCCCACCCCCCGGCAAATCCTAGGCCTCGACCGTACCCGTGGCGATAACCGCCACCGGCAAATCGTCCGCCACCGCGACCGGCGAAGTTGTTGCCTCCGTTGAAGCCGCCGACGCTGGCCTGCGCACCGCGAAATCCGCCCCCGGCGGCCGCGCCTCGGAAGCCGCCACCCATGCCACCGCCGTGGAAACCTCCTCCCATACCGCCACCAAAGCCGCCGCCAGCCCCGTGACCACCACCGCCGCCACCGTGACCGCCGCCACCGCCGCGAGCCATTGCCGGCGATGCAAGCACGAGAGCAAATGAGAGCGCAGCCGCTCCAATCAATTTGAAATTCGTCATAGACGTCTCCATTTTCCGGAGAGACAAACTTCTCTCCTGTGAGAAAGCAAACAACAGATGCCCCCACGCGTTCCGCGATAAGAATCGCGTTGACCTTTACAAGCCCTTGTAGGCTTCGCGGGCGGCTGCCGCTCTCGAAACATTCGCTTAACGAAAATAGGTCAAGGATCGCGAGAGTTACTGAGGGGCGGGCGGTTAAAGGTCTGTCCTGATCGCTAGTCGGGAGGCCTGATCTTCGAGGTGGTCTGCTCTTGATAAATTAGATTTTAGTGTCCGAGCCCGGCCAAGTGGATTTACTCATCACTGACCGGTCAGCTCATCCGGGCAGCAGGATTGTCCATTGATGCCTCGTTCGTCGCAGGCTTGGAGCGCAACTCTGCCGCCGAGCGGCATCGAAATATCAGAAGAGCGCGCTGACCGATCAACCAGGGTGAGGCAAGACGGCGCAAGTCGGTCGCCGCAAAAGCTAGGCCACCAAGGAAATACCGGCTGGTAAGACTCGTCTCCACGACGCCGGGCGCCTGCCCCATGTTCGGCGTCGTGTCCTCAGGACAGGCCTCAACGCTTCCCCCGGCGTTGAGGCCGTTCCGGGCCAAGTGTATTTCTTTGCCCATGTCCATGCTGTCGGACAAATTCAGTTGCCAATTTAAACTGGCAACTTTGAGTCGCCAGCGTCGTAAGGTATTCGACTGGTAGAGATCGCCGTGAGGGCCAAGGGAAAGTGAGCGGGTCGCCAAAGGAAAAAGAGGTCAGGCGCCTCTTAAGCCGCGCGTGGAGCCGTAGTCGCCGGCAGGCGAACTCATCGAGCATTCGCAATGCCCTGCTCCTTGGTCTAAATCGTGAACTCGAGGAAAAAGGCGGTCACGACAGCATAAAATGCTTCATCGCCGTCCTTATCCTCGAGGGCTCGCTGTACTTTGTCTGCACTCGGATTGGATTAAGCTAGTGCTCTGACTCCGGCGCAGAGGGGCGATCGGGCTAAAGAAGGGGAAGTGATGCCGGTCAATAAGGTCACATGGCAGAAGGTCGATCAAGTCAAAGAACCAGGCCGCCATAATTACGCGTTTGGATGGCTGACGATCACTCCCGCCGACCTCGCCATTTGCGAACAGTTTCCGGCCGCTTCATTCACGCTCGTGCCGCATCATGGATCAGATGACGAACACCGATTGGGCGCGTTCGAATTGCTACCGCCGCCAGCATTTGAGCTGGACCCTCGCGACTAGGCGGCCAAGGACGAAGTATGAGACAGCGCGGACAACGTTGGCGTCTTACACTCACGGGCCTGATAGCTGCTGTTTTGTTAGGGCTGCTATCATCCCTTCACGCGGCGCCCCGCTGCGACCACTTCAAGGCAGCGATCGTTGAGGGCGCGGCGCATTACGATATGCCCGCGCCGACTTTCACGCTGGTCCACGTCAATGAAGCCCATGCGAACGTCACGAATTGGAATATCGCCACGTTCGATGACGTTCGTTCAATGATTTCATGCTGGCACGGAGCGGTGCTGGTATTCACCGTCAACGCCGGCGACGCCGAGATCAAATCGAGCTTTCATTTCCTACGGCTGACCGCGATCGGCCTTCACGCCTATGGCATGGACTGGCGCCGAGCTCTTAACCTCCGAGACGACATGGTCCGAGCGGCAAAAACGTCAATGACCGCCTATGCCGCGATTGATGGAGCGAAGGCTTCCCTCATCATCAGCATCGCGAACACGCCCGGCTTCCAAATTGAAGCGGACGACTAACCAATTAGGTTTTTGTTTCACTTATCGTCCGGCATTGCCCCGCACCGGTAGACGGCGGTTGAATCGCCTTCGGCCTTTCGGCTAACCCCTATAGGCATTTGCTTTATTTTCTTTCAACGAAGGATTTCTGACCTTTTACCCAAAGCGGATTCGCTACGTGCCTTTGCGGTGCTCTTATGCCCGGCTTTGTCTCATGCAGCATTACAGCGGCAAAGATACATGCCGGTCACTCTACCTTTCCAAATCCCTGATTCGCGATGGAACTCGCCCCTCTGGCTGAACGTTTTCTCGAGGGGCCGGCCCGGCCCCTCGTCCAGCGAACGGAGAAGAACATATGACTCGAGCAAAAATGGCAGTAGCCGCCGCGACCTTCGCGAGCGCGTCGCTGCTTTCTTTCGGTTGGTCTGCCCAGGGCGTCTCGCTAGCGGTTGCCGCCGCGCAGGCTGCTCCACGGCAAGAGGCGATGCATCGTCACTATCGGCACCGCTACGGCGCGAATCCAGTTGCGGCCGGAGCCGATGTGGCTGCGGGTGCCGTCGGCGCAGCCGGTGCACTGGCGGCTGGTGCGATTGGCACGGCAGGGGCGTTTGCCGCCGCTCCCTTCGGTGGCCCCTATTACGGGAACGGCTACTATTCGTCGAGCACCTGGGGCGACTATGATTGTGGTCCAAATCGCCCGGGCTGCCGACCCTATGCGGAGAGGTGGGCTCATTGATTTGACCGGTGCTCCCAATCACGGGAAACAAGAGGTGGCTAAGCGGGCCGCCTCTTGTTTTGCGCTTGAAGCTGTCGGGCGCCACCTAATGACATAAGCCCTGACTGTGCTTCATCGTGGCTCGAAAACAAAAAGCCCCGGCACATTTCGGAAGCGCCGCGAGGCTGGAAGTCCGCTGACCGGTGCCGAGGACTGCGACCTCATCGGCAGATTTGCGACCAGCGCGACTAAGCGAGGTACGTCAAAAAAGTTGGCTAGTCAGCTTAGCGCGGCGGCTGCCGAAATCGATGCGGCTATCGCGCATAGAGTTCAAGTCGAAGAGGCAGGCATAGAGTCACTTTGCCCTTGCCGCCGCCTATATGGCGCGCTTGACGCTGACCTGGATGAAGTAAAGCGGGTTAGCAAATTCGTCTGTCACTTCCATCCGCCAATCGTGGCCCGGCTGCAGCTTTTTGCAGCAGTTGACCCGCAGTCACGGTTGCTTCTTTCCATGCCGCATGCCGGCCGGCCAATTCTTCTCCGCTCGAATCTTGCTCGGCTTGCTGGTGGAAAACGTTAAAGAAGTACCTCGGCATATAAGCCTAAGTCGGGCGACTATGTCGGGTTCCGAACACGGATGCGAGGTGTGTGCAAAAAGCCGCCGCTGGGTTAAGATCAGCGTATCGCTTATCAGTGACCAGCGATCCTTTAACAGTCCGCCGGTCGCGCCAATTGGACCGCCAATGCCGCGGGGATGGTTAACACGACCTCTACCTCGAAGATGGTCCTGATGATTGGATTTGCCGGCATCGACTGCAGCGCCGCTTTAACACGCCAAGTTTTGCGCGGCGTTGAGAAAGCCGGTCATAAGATTAACCCTGTCCCTCTTGCCAGCGCGTGATGGCGCCGCGGGTCGTTTCGTCGAACTTATCGTTGATATTGGTATGAAATCCAAGCCTAGTTGGCCGCCGTTGCACTTCCCGTCACGTTGCTTTGTTCAGGCCTATTTGATCCTCGGTTTCCCGAGTTGCTTCATCGAGAAGAGTTGCGGTATCAACGGATGCGACCTCGCGGGGCGGTGCTCAGACCGGCCCTGAAGCCGATTTTCTTTTTAAACAACGACCGCTAACGCTAAGCAACCGACATCTAGCGATAAGCAACCGACATCGCGTAAAATTCGCTGCTGGGCTGTGCGTCGAGCGGTAAACCGCACGCACGCGATACGGACCGTTGCTATATATATCTCGTCGCAGTTTTTGCTCGCTTCGAGATCATTTTAAACTTTGAGCCGACTGGGACCGCAAGGACCAAAGGCATCCATGACGAGTTTCTCTTCGTAGCAACTGCCTAGCGCCTCGATTCGCCAGCGCAGTTTGTATCGCAAGAACCGGTCAGAACCCGCATTCTCTGCAGCCGCTTTCTGATTTTTTATTTCGCCGCTGGGTCGATCTGCCGCTCAATCACTGAACTGCCACCAGATTTCGTATTTGCGCCCTTAACGTCGCCGTCGGATTTGGCGGTTGGGTTCGACGGGAGCCCTCGCTGCGTGATGCCTGGGCCAGCAAGAATACCGGCGTGCTGGGTGGCCGCGACACCCGGAACACCGTTGTTCAGCTTCGAGTATAGCGAGCGATCCATGGCTGCCAATTCGAAGTGCTTTTGTTGCTCTGCAGTTGCTCCAGTATTTTGTCCGCTGGCCAACTCTTCCTGGTGCTCGGATGGCCGTGCGGCTGTGCCCCGTCGTCCCCCGTTGAAACTAAGGCGCGATGTACTGTCGTCTGTAGTCACTGCCTTATTGTAGACACTTCCAATGTCGAGAGAGCCTAGATTGTTCACGGCGCGATTATAGGCAAACGCGCCATGATCCCAACGTCCGCCTTGATAACCGTTGCCGTTAAACCCGAAGCCATAGTTGATGCCGCCGTAGAAACCGACTTCCGCAGCCCAGTAACCGGCATGAAAAGCGTAGCCACCTTCGACCCGACTCCAATAGGGCGGCGTCCACAACAGCCCTGATTGCGGTGGCCGTACCCACGTCCCAGGAACCCAGAAGTAGTCAGGAACTGATTTGCGCCAGGCCCAGAACCCGGGCACCCACAGATATCCTTCCGCTGGGATGACCGGTTGCTCATATGAGGGCAGCGGGGGCGGCGCGACATTGACCTTCTCCGGGTCCGCAGCGATCACCCGTCGCGGCTGAAAATGCGGCGGTAGCGGCCTGTACCCGCTGGGTGGGAAATTTGGCAAATCCGGTTTTGTCGCGCTACTTCTGTCTTGAGCCAAGGCGCAGGGTCCGCATATCAGGAACAGAGATAAGAGAGCGGCGGCCAACTTCTTCATGCCTTATCCGATCCTTGGCGTCTGATGGCACTAACCAATTATCAATATGTTGATCAGAGCGCCGCGGCGAGCCTTGATAGCGGCGAGCCTTGATAATTGAGGCAACGGAGATAATCGCGGCAACGGAAGGAAGTTTCATGTGATGGGGCAATTCGAAGCCGATCGATCCTAATATTTTCTTTAGCCAATCAGCGACGTGACCCCAACGATTGCAGTAAAGTCGCGCGCGCTTCAGCGACCGATAAAGGAAACTTTAATTCAGCTGGCCGACCGCTAGGAGTATCGTTCGGCATTGCGTGGATCCAGCGCATCACCGAACCATTTTTCAATCCGCTATCGTTGTTCTGCGGAGTGAAGAGGCGAGACATCGGAACTGAACTTGCGACGTTCCCGGCTGGTAGCATCCTTTGCGGTGAGGTGCCGCGCTCTGTTCGGTGAGAGATGTCGGCGAATTAATCCTTTCTTTGGCCGCGCGCAGTCCGCACGAATGACAAGCGAAGATGTTGAAGATGTTGTTCGCGCAATGATCTTGACTGTGGAAAATTTGGAGACCGGTCCAGTGAAACAGTCGATGCAGGAAGCATCCACGCAAGTGCTCGCTCACCTGACGGCGACGCGGGAAAAGCTCTAAGCGGCAGCGAAGGTTAAGCTTTTCTAAAATTAGAAAATGCATGAGAAGTCAGTGGAACAGCCGGTAACGATTGACGCAGTCAAAAACGCATGCGCTGCCCCAAATATCCTTGATTGAACCCGGATAATTTGTTTGGTGCGCGAGCGTTGCTTCTCCTGGATTGGCTCATCCGAGCTGCGGTCGCGGCAATTGACGCGGTGAGTCTCCCTCCACGGCAAAGCATCCGGCACTTCGATCACCTCAAGAAACTGGACGATCCTCAAGAACCGTCGGTTAGCGCTCATGGTCGCTCGGCTTGAGGCTGACGAGGCCTTAGCGAGGTTCGCCTAAAGAATATTTAAGTTTGATTTGAGGACGCGGTGGCGCACTTTTCCGCTTTCTTTCTCGATACGAGAAACTTCATGTGCAGCAATTGTCCCGTGTCCCCGGCGCTGACTAGGTCGACAAACATCCAAAGCCGCTATTGGATGCCGCCTCGAGTACTTCTTGGATCCGACTCCCCGATTGCTGTAATGGGAGCGCGCTGTTGACGAGCAATTCCTTAGCCGATCGACGCCCTGTACTGCTTGTCGAAGACGAAAGAGAATTCGCGTTCGAGATTAAGAGTGAACTAGAGAATAGAGGTCACCTCGTACTTCTGACTTCTTTGGCTGAAGCCGCGGACCTGGCAAGGATGGGGGACGCGGCGCTGCTGATCCTAGGCCGGCCTATCTTCGGTGTGGATTGCCTTCCGACCTTACGGATGCTTCGTAACGATGGCATAAAAACTCCCGTACTGGTGATTTCGATAATGTCGTCTGTTGATGAAAGAGTCCGCGGTCTGAAAGCCGGAGGAGATGACTATCTTGCGAAACCACTTGCGATGGCTGAGCTTGGCGCACGCGTCGAAGCGCTGCTTCGCCGCCTAGACGGAGCACGTTTGACCAAACTTGAGGTTGACGATGTCGAATTGGATTTGATCGAAAGAATAGTTTATTGCGCCGGTACGAAAATTGAACTGTCCTCTCGCGAATTCGATATCTTGGAATACTTTCTGCGCCGCCCCGGCCGGGTGATCACACGGGCAATGTTGCTTCAAGATGTGTGGAAGTATCATTTTTCGATCGAGACTGACGTTGTCGATACGCACATCAGTAATTTAAGGAAAAAAATCGATACTCACGATGTACCTTCGAGAATTTTAAGCATACGAAAGGCGGGATACATGTTGCGAGTGGCGCATAGTTCTCGTGAGCTGAGTTAGCTTTTGGCCCCGCTCGACAGGTAAATGCAAGGCGATGTCGCGTGTCGTGAGCAACGATGGCCCCGGCAGCAATGGCCGATCAGAAGTGTACTGCCTTCTTAGGGCGTGGACTCATAACGCGCAGCCAGCCATAGCCCGGATGGATGCGACTTGGACGAAGGCAAGGTAGTTTCCCGCAAGCCTATCGTAGCGCGTCGCCACCCGACGACATTGTTTGATCCTGATGAGCCGTTCGACCTGGTTGCGAGCGCGGTAGAGGCACGGGCTGAAGCAGATCGGAGCGCTGCGATTGCTTTTCGGCGGAATGTTGGCAAGCTCTTTTATCCAGTCGGCGTCATAAGCCACGGTCGGCAAGCAGCATTGATCCGGACTTCAGACGAGAGAGCAGTTTTCCGGCAAGTCGAACGTCGTGCCCCTCGCCGGGGCTCAACGCCAGCCGTACCGGCAGACCATTGCTATCGACGGCCGCGTGGATTGTGCTCGTCAAGCCGCCGCGTGATCTTCCCATCGATTGGCGCTGGTTCCTTGTGATGCAGGCTCCATGCAGATGCACGCGGACAATCGAGGTGTCGATCATCTGGACAGCGGCATCATGGGCAGCGGCAAGTGCGTCGATGATGCGACTCCAGACACCGGCCCGCCGCAAGCGGAGGAAGCGGTTGTAGCAAGTGATGTATGGAACAAACGCCTCGGGCAGATCACGCCAAGGTGCTCCTGAGCGCAAGACCCAGAAGGTGCCATTGAGGGCACGGCGGTCGTTAACCCATGGAACGCCACGCGGCTTGTTCGGCAGCATGGGCTTGATGGCAGCCCATTCATAATTCGCGAGTTCGTAGCGCATGATTCGAGCCCCCCGTTCGGGAGCTTGAATCACGGCGGTCTGGCCGGACGCAACGCTTCCGGGCAGGCCCCGGTTGGACGCTTACGGAGTAGAAGCGGACATCAGCCAGTCGACAATCTCCCCTGAAATCGTCGAAAATGACCCATATGCGACCTCGCGCCGGCCGAACAATGAGCCAGTGATGACACTCTTGATTGTCATGCGTTCATGAGCAACAAGCGTAGCAATGTGTCCCCAAGCCCGGAGGAAATCCCGTGATAATGTTCTTGCGCTCGGACGTGCAAGGCCGTACCGCGCGCTGGATCGCAAGCACCCTCGTTCTCACCGGAGCGGTATGGATCACGGCCTTTGCGGGGTTGCTCACGGTCGCTGACCGAATCCACGTCGAAGTTCCCTATGCTCTTGCTGTCAAACTGCCCTTGCTGCAATCCCGGCCCGACCTGATTTTTGCCGGTGAAAGCCGAACCGAGTACCAAGTCGATGCGGAGCTTGCAGCAAATCTGACCGGCAGGCCTGTCGGCGCGGCGGTGAACATTGCCTATGATGCAGGTGAGCCGCTAGCTGTGCTCGGCGCGATCCGTCAACAGCCCGAGTTGTTTATGCGTGCTCATGTCGTGATCAGCGTAGCCCCCTTTATTTTTAACGAGGGTGTTCGTTCTGCCGCCGTCTATCCTCTAGACGTCGCGGCGCGGCTCAGCGTTTTCGAGCAAATGACGTCTTTCTTACCGCTGCGCATCGGCACGCTGTTCCGCTTCATTCGCGAAACGTTCAACGCGCAGCTTGCGTCTAGACAACGCATAGCGGAACTCGGATCACAGCCACCAGCTTTCGGTCTTTCAACCATCGAGGGTTCGCAGCGGGACGATCAATGGCCAAAGGATCTCGGCACGCATCCGCATTACGGCAACTGGAATTTATCGGGTCCTAAGGCGCGTTTCGAAACCGCTGCGCTGTGTGACATGGTGCCGCTTGCGCGCAAACTGACCGTTGTGGTTCCCCCATGGGCGCCGCGCTATGACCGCGGCGCCGATCCGTTATGGCGGGAGAAGGACAATCAATATGCTGCTCTCGTCATCGATACGGGCAACCGCTGCGGCTTCGACGTTTTGAATATTCGAGCGGTTCCAGGGCTGGGGCAATCGAACTACGCGGACGAGATGCATGTCATTGCCTCCGGCATTCCGATCTATACGCGATACCTCGTCGCGCAGCTTCGGCCATAGCTCAGCGCCAGATGCTGTTCAGCTCCTACACGTTCCTATTTCAGTTCCTGCCCGCGACGGTGCTGGCGTTCACCGCGGCGCGCCGTCATTCCCTGCGAGCCGGCATTGTGGTGCTGGCAGCCGCTTCGCTGTTTTTCTATGGCGCCTGGCGGCCGGTCTATCTCCTGCTTCTGATAGCCTCGATCGCGGTGAATTTTATGTTGGGCTTGTCGATGAAAGATCGGCTCCGTCGCCGCGCCATCGGTACGTTCGGCGTTGCGATCAATCTCGCGGTGCTCTGCTATTTCAAATATACGGGCTTTATTCTTGATGCCGTCAATGCATTGAGCGGACCTCAGCTGCCCTTCTCCAGCATCATCCTGCCGCTTGGAATTTCATTCTTCACATTCCAGCAGATTGCGTATCTGGTTGACATTATGCGCGGTGCGAGAGTCGAGAGCGACATCGTCAGCTATACCTTGTTTGTGTCGTTCTTCCCGCATCTGATCGCGGGTCCGCTGGTTCACCACGCCGAGATGATTCCGCAGTTCAAGCGGGGCTGCACCGGCCGTTCCGCGGCACTCGCCGCACGGGGACTAGCAATCTTCGCCGCCGGCCTATTCAAAAAAGTAGTGATCGCCGACAACCTCGCCCAGTTCGTGTCGCCCGTATTCGCGCATCTCGACGCCGGCGGCGGCGTCACCACGTCGTGGGCGTGGCTCGCGACCTTGGCCTATACACTGCAAATCTATTTTGATTTCTCTGGCTATTCCGATATGGCAATCGGGCTCGCGCTGTTGTTTGGCATCCGGTTGCCGGTGAATTTTCGCTCACCCTATCAGGCGACTTCGGTCATCGAATTCTGGCGGCGCTGGCACATAACGCTGTCGCGTTTCCTGCGCGACTACCTCTACATCCCGCTCGGCGGCAACCGGCTCGGCGAGCAGCGCCGCTATACCAATCTGATGGTGACGATGTTGCTTGGCGGTCTTTGGCACGGCGCGGGGTGGAATTTTCTTGTTTGGGGCGGCCTGCACGGTTTTTATCTCAGCATCAATCATCTCTGGCGCGAATTGCGAGGGGAAGCATTGGGATCGACAGCAAAAGGGTTATCTTGGGTAATCACATTCTTTTCCGTGGTTATCGCCTGGGTGTTCTTCCGGGCTAGGACATTGGGAGGGGCGTGGCAAATGTTAGGGAGCCTGTTCGGATTCGAGGCCGGCAGCTCCGGTTACGCCCCGCCCGACATCCTGCGCCTGATGGATTTGCCTGTACTAGTCGGCGAAGAGCGTCTGCTGCTGGTTGGCGGAGCTACGGTAGCGCTGGCGCTCGTGATCGCGCTTTTCCTACCTAATGTGCCGCAGATCTTTGGCTATCGTGAATATCGCCGATCACCTGAACGGGGTTCTTTCGTGCGATGGCGTCCAAATACAGCGTGGGCGCTGTTCACCGCACTAGCGCTGTCGAGTTCGCTGTTCGGCATGTGGCAGCGCCTGGAGTTTCTTTACTTTCAGTTTTGAGATCCGATGCCGCACGGTTCGATTGCTTGCGAAAGAAGTGCCGCGCCAGTTGCAAAACATTCGAACCGAGCAACCGAAAATTGGACACGGCCCAACCGCCGCTAGTCGCCCATCGCGGCATATTGCGCTGCCGCACGAACTTGGTCGCTATAGGAGCAAAGCGGACGTGGTCACCAGTCACATGACGCCGCCGGGTTTATAGGTACACGGCCCAGTACCCGAATGACTATAACAGGTAGTCGATCATCCGGTTTCGCGGCCGGCAAGGGTTTTCGAATGCTAAGTCGACGACTTTTAAATGCGCGGGCGCGAGAGTCAGGCTCAATTTCTTTTCAATGTTGGTTTGCTCTTCTTGTGCGAAGTATTAACATGGGAGTGCCTGCTCCTCTCGATCCCCTTCGAGCTGGAGTCCCAGCGTGCCCCCACGCTGGGACTCCAGACGAGTTGTGCACATTCTCCCCTATGGACGCTGACCGATGCTCTGGGCTGTCTTCTGAGTCGACGGTAGTCACTCAATAACTGCGAGCTCGTTGGCTTCGGCCTTTCAAAAATGGTCTCGCGCGCCTGGCGAATTCGTGCCGCTAAATGCGCGGTTTCAACAGCATGCCGTCCGATGAGTGGTCTCCTAATTTTATCTTTAGGCGTGAAAATGTGGAAACCAACGCTGCCGCGTTTCATTTAAGTTGAGCTTGTTTCGGAATTGTTTCGATGAAAATTGACGCAGGATTCAAAGCACGGCTCGAATTTGTGCTCGAGCAAGTTGCCAAAGACCTTTCATATGGCGGTGATCACAAAACTCGCGCTTTCATAGCCGCGCGGCTCCTGAGCGCAGCGCAATCTGATGTCGTTAAATTAGTGCGCGTCGCCCGGGACGCATTGCTTGACGCGCTTCGAGCGACGGATTCAGCCTAATATGACAGGATTCACCATCGATCGTGAGTACGGGTCTATGTCGGGCCGGTGCGTCTCTCGGGTTGTCGATCGCTATAGGAGCGCGCCGAGCCGATTTGCGTTCGCATGTTGCGTCGTGTCGAGGTCCAAAACGCTTTTGAATGACGTTACGACGATGATAGAAAGAGATTTGGCTTCGTCTTAAGCCGCCTAAGTTAGATCGGCGATTCAGCGGAAGGAAGTGCAACAGCAAAACGACGATGGCGGTGGCTAATCCCTAGGGCCGTTCAGGGTTACGTGGGCGACGACAAGGCCAGATAACGTATCGGACCGCGTGTGTTCCTGTCTTTGGTGGCTTTGACAGGGTTGCGCTCGACCCGGGCGGCTCAAGCTCCTGCACACTTAATTCGATTTTAATGGGCGCCAGACAACAGACGGACTACAAAATTGAAGTTTCGATGAGAAAGCGTCGAATTGCCTCTGCGATTTCCATTCATTCTACACCAGAGAACGTCGCAATATTCGACAGTAGCCGTTCCCACTGGAGAGCAGCAACAGTGCAACCGAAAGCCCGTCGATGCACTCTCGGAGATATGGACGATGCTAGTAATTGTCGTGAGCAGGCCGGAGCAGCTCGCACGATAGCTGACAAGTTAAAGGATCCTACGGACAAAGCGGCGTGGCTAAAGGTCGCCGACGAATGGCTCGATCTTGCGGAGACTGCCGAAGCGCGGGCGCAAAGCACACCCTCTCCTCAATGCCAATAAGAGTGTGTCATCCGACGGGTTACGGACTTGTTCCGGTCATCGAAGAAGTGGCTTTCGCTCGGATCGACGTGCGGCTCTCGCAGCGCTTGTTGCAGATGGCTGACGGCACGTCTCAGCGACGCATCAGGATTTCGCCAAAAGGGGTTCGGTTGAGTGGCTTCTCCTGCTTCGACACGCCCCCTTCAAGCAGCCTGATACTGCCGTTTAGTTGGTTGCGACAAATGTTTGCATGCCGCTACGTCAAGGTAGCATGGAGGTGATCGTCTGGACCTGTACCGTGGCTGCAGCGAATAGCTCGTTGTAACTGGTATGACCTTGGGACGCTGCCTTGAGGATCGATTCAGCAAGGAAGACCTTCGTTGTGGGGTTCGAAACGCTCGAGGGTACCTGCAACATGGCATCATCAAGAACGGTCCGCATAAGCGCAACAAGCTCAGGGCTGAAGCTGAAACCTAGCATAGAAATCTCCAAGTCGGATATCCGCCACCTCTTTCCATTCAATGAGTGGGTGACTGAGGCAACTTAATTCTATCTTAGAAAGGTTGCATGTGCCTTCGATCGCAGCGCGTCAGCCTTTCAAACTTGAACGGAAGCCTATTTGGATAGCCGGCTATATCTGCTCTTTCGTGTTGCAAACGTCCCATTGATGCGATCCGATCCCATCGGTGCATAGTAAATCAGCGAGAGCAACGCATGTGTTATTGCACTTATCGGCGGTCGTCACTCCAAATTTCCCGGGATCGCCCACGTCCCTTGCGCAGCATGCTCCGGTGCGAAGGGAAGTAGCGCAGAGGCTGATCGACAATGAGCTTTTCACTAATAGAAATCCGAAAACCTTCGCGCATTTAGCCAACTGCGCGCAGAATTTGCTGCATGCAACAGGAGCCGTTTCCGTTCAGAGAAGCTTGTTTCCTTGGCGGCAAGTGCGTTCCTAATTTCTTGGACAGCAGAAAACGCCGCTACTCGAAAATCGTCGCTCCGGCATGCCATGGCGCCTTTATCGATAAACGCCAGTTCAAATGCGCTCGCGAGGTCTCTTTCGGCCGTGTCTGGTTCGGCCGCAAGCAACAAGTCATGGACTTCACGGGCTACCGCTTCCTCATTATCGGCCATCGCAAAACCTCATCGTTTCAAACCCTTTGTTACAACGCCGTCGGATGGCATCGGGTGAGCGCGCCTAGAGCGCTAAACTTTAAAAAGAATTTTATCGTCTGGTTGATTTGGGGACGCTTATATAGACTGCCGAACAACGGCCAAATATTGTTGCCTCGCACGAAGCAGATATCACTGAAGACGCCCGCTAACGGAGAGTCAGCCAACAGGCGAATGTCTGGAAATGACCCGCAACAGCAGATGGTATTCTAGCGGCTGTACCAATTTCATTTTGGCGAAACAGAATCGAGCACCATGGCGCGCATGTTAACTCCCCTAGTCGAAGTTACTGCCCCGGACGGGACCAGCGCCGTTTGGGCGGCTATTGCGATCCCGTACAAGGAAGCTGTTGCGGCTGTCAAGAAGGTGGTCCCGCCCGGCCATTTCACCGAACTCTCAATTCGAAAGTTTCCGGTTGGACTAAAGATAGCAGGAGCACTTCCAGGCGAGGTTATGCGGGTTGAGTGAACGCGGAAGTGAAGGTCCATGTTTTCCTAAGTGTATAGATTGTGCGCTTTACGTGTAGTTCGAACTTCTGCTCTGTTTGTTTTCCAGAGATGCAATCTAACATCAAAATTTGTTGCCACGTCCCTTCATTGTGCACTCAGCGGACGTCGTCGCTGCGCAGACAAACTCTGCTTGTTGACCACCATTCGCTATGCTGATGATTACCCCAAGCGACTTTCAGCTTTTAAACTGATGGCGCCCTTAGTTGCGGGATCAGCTGAAGACCGTCGGGTGCAGAGTCGAAATTTGCCGTGTGAAACCACAATGAAAAAGGTGGCCAAACCGAGCCACCTTTTGAGCTAAAACTAAAGCGCTTCAATAGCCGTAGCCATAGGAGCAGCCCGAGTAGGCGTAATATCCGTCATAACAGCCACCGTAACCCAAGCCGCCGATAAGCGAACCTACGATCAACCCGCCAGCTATATCCGGGCCGTATCCGTAGCCTCCATAGCCTCCATAACCTCTGCGGAAACCGCCGCCGTATCCGCCCCTATAGCCGCCACCCGCGAAACGAGCGCCGCCTCCACGGAATCCACCACCGGCAAAGCCGCCGTGAAATCCGCCACCGCCATGGAAGCCGCCACCGCCACCGTGTCCGCCTCCACCACCGCCCCCACGAGCGAGTGCAGGTGATGCCACAGCAAGTGCAATAGCCAGACAGCCAATTCCTATCGACCGATGTCTCATAACTGTTTCCTCCGTAATGGTATGACGGCAACAGTCGCTAACCTGAGAGGTTCCAGAGCCTTGGATTCATAAATATCTCTTTAGTCAGCACACGCTTTCCGCGCCTTTAAGCACCATTTCCGCGCGGGCAAAAAGAAAGAGGCCGCCACGGGGACGGCCTCTTTGTGCCCTCAACAAAGGAGTTTAAAAGTTTAAAAGCCGCTTCCGTTAAACATAGGGTTACGGGCGCAAGCGTCGTCGCCACGGCTGTCCCAACTACCTCTGACCCGCCAGTTGCTCCAAGCTTCGTAATCATACGTCGGCGAATAGGGATTTCCGGGTTCAATCGTCGCACAATAGGTGCTCTCGGCTTTTTGTACCGGGTGGGCTACTACGTGCCGAGCCATTGCGGGTCCTACAAGCACAGTAGAAAGGACTGCGGCCGCGCCAATCAGTCCGAGATCCGTCATGCGTACCTCCTTTTGGTTCTGGTAGCGCGGATTATCAAGCGTAGGAGAGAACGGAGGTTCCAACCTCGGCTTCTAAAAGATAATTCATTGTCCCCGGTGCCAGAAAAGCAAAAGTTGCTTAGAAGGTCCGAGCCGAAAATGAGTGTTCATTATTAGCTTCAACCGCAGGCTTGAATTCGCAAGGAATGGTAAACAGGGTTGCTCCAGAAAGAGCGGTCCCTATTTCTGTGATCCTGCGCACTGGCGCGATCGGACGACTCACGTGGTTTTATTGCGACAGCCGGACGGCGTCTCGGTTATGCAGGTGGCAGGATCCATAAAAGAGGCTTTGAGACGAAGTGCGTGATGGCCATCGCGGCTTAACAGCGCCGAAACTTGGCCCGCATGCCGGCGGGCGCTTTTGGCTGGCGATTGTGCTCACCGGTCTTGCAACGGGTGCATCCGCCGCTGCGCTGACGTTGATTCTGCAAACCGTCCAGCATTTCGTGTGGCCGGGCACGGCCGCAACTTTGCTGGACGCGGCTGCGCAGGCGACGCCCTGGCGGCATATCATTGTCCTTCTTGGAGCGGGATTGGTTACCGGCGCCGGCCAGATTATTCTGGTGCGTCTGGCCAGCAGCAACAGCATCGACATTGCAGAAGCGATCTGGTTTTCAGCAGGCAGATTGCCCACCTTACGGACATTGGGCAGCGCGGTGCTGTCAGTCGTTGTCGTCGGCATGGGGGCATCGCTTGGCCGCGAAGGGGCGCCCAAGCAGGCTGGTGCAGTCATAGCCAACGTCTGGTCAGACAAGGCCGGGTTTTCCGACGAACAGCGCCGCCTGCTGGTCGCCTGCGGGGCTGGAGCCGGTATGGCCGCCGCCTACGGCGTGCCGTTAGGCGGCGCGCTATTTGCGCTGGAGGTTTTGCGCGGAATGCTGGCGTTGCGACTCGTGTTGCCCGCGCTCCTGACGTCGGTGATCGCCGTGGCGATCTCATGGTTGGTCCTCCCCAATGCCCCGACCTACGCGATCTTTCCCTTCGATAGCTCTGCGGCCAATCTTGTCACGGCACTTCTGATTGGACCCGTCGCTGGTTTTGTGTCAGTTGGGTTCGTGCGAATAATCGCGCTGGCCGACCGAAACAGGCCGACGCGTTGGCGGCGACTGGCGCTCCCGATGCTGACGCTCGGCCTACTCGGATTGGTGTCCATCAAGTTTCCGCAGTTGCTCGGAAACGGCAAGGACATAGTTCAGCTGGCTTTCTCGGACCAGGTCCCGGTCACGCTTCTACTTATACTGCTAATCCTTAAGCCCGCTGCGACCGTGCTATGCTTGGGAAGCGGCGTACCCGGAGGCTTGTTCACGCCGTCGCTGGCCCTTGGAGCCCTGCTTGGCGCGGTTGTCGGCCACACCTGTTCCCTGTTTTTGCCTGGCGTGCAGCCTGGGCTTGCAGCGATCATTGGCGCTGGCTCCGTTCTGGCGGCTACCACACAGGGTCCCATCTCGGCAGTCGTGCTGATCATGGAACTGAGCGGTCAGGACCGCTCATTCATTGCGCCGCTGTTGTTCGGGGTTGTGATTGCAACGCTGGTCTCGCGACGAATCGAGCCGCGCTCAATCTACGACGCAAGGCTTACCGACGAAGAGATTGCGCAAAGACAAGAGCTGCGTGAGCCGGCAAGGCGCTAAGCGGAGGTCTAACAAGGTTGATGTTGTGATGGGTCGAAATCAATCGGCGAATCGATGCGATTGTTTTGATTCACATGACGAGTTGCCGACAGAGATGCAGATCGGAAAACTTTAAATCATAGTCGGTTTCGAGATTCAGTAACCGGCACCTTCAGATCGGTCGCGGTCATCTTTGGAGGCGCGGGTATCAATTGATCGTTTGATCGGAGACATCTACATGGTTGAACCGCCACGCCATGTTGGTCCTTAAGCGGACGCGATGAATATGAGTTTAAGAGAGCGTTCGATTCAACCTCAAAGCGGATTTGCCTCCAGCACGGGGGATGCTGAGGCCGTCATTCTTCGGAAGCCAGGGACGATGGCATCCGGCAGTGGACAGATAAGGTTCATAGACAGCGATGGTTCCGGTCCGACTGCTCGAAACCAGATATCAATTCGTGAAATTTTGGTAACTGAGCAATATTGATCAGCGATTCCCCAGTAAGAAAGCGCAGTGTCGCGTTAGTTCGCGGTGGCCGAAAATGCGGGGTCGTAAGGGCCATCGGTAAAAGATTGACACGGCGTCGCCCCGAAATCGCGACGCGCCCCAATAAAATAAAGATTGGGTCGCTTCCGCCTCTCCTCCGAAAGTTGGCGTGCCCCGACGCGCTCGCTCAGCCCTCAAGGAACATTCCGATGGAAAATATCGACACAGTCGTTGCAGTCTTCGCTGACCATGCTGCCGCCGAAACGGCGGTGAAGAAGCTCACTGCCGCCGGACTCGAAATGAAGAATCTCAGCATCGTCGGCAAAGGATATCATACCGACGAGAAAGTCGTCGGGTTCTACAATGGCGGCGATCGGGTCAAGTTCTGGGGCACGCGCGGTGCATTCTGGGGCGGCTTCTGGGGCCTGTTCCTCGGTGGGCTGTTCATGGCCGTTCCTGTCGTGGGACATGTCGTGGTGCTTGGTTATCTCGCAGCAATTGTGGCGGGTGGTATCGAGAATGCCGTGTTGGTCGGCGGATTGAGCGCGCTCGGTGCGGCGCTCTACAGTATCGGCATCCCAAAGGACAGCGTGCTGCAATACGAGACCGCACTGAAGACCGATCGCTTTCTCGTAATGGCACACGGTCCTGCCGCGGAAGTCGCGCGCGCCAAGACAATTCTCGGCACCGTCAACCCCTCGAGCCTCGACGTTCACCAAGGTGCCAAGACGGAGGCGCCTGCTGTCGCCGCCACAGGCTGAATCGCAAAACGCGACTGAGAACGAAGGGAATAGTCCGAGATTTCCTGTCGACCCAACTCATCGCCGCGCTCGCCCTCGCGAGCGCGGCCCCGCACGGCGGGGACCCGCCCAGGCCTGTCGTCGGTTCTAGGCCGTAAGTTCGGAAGATCGAGCAATTACAAGAAGCCTCCTTCAAACGAGCATTCTGCAGGCTTGGCTCACTTGGCGCAAAGTTGACCCGGAGCCGGCAAAGCCATTAGTTTCAGCTGGACTCTTGAACGCGACAGCCGGCAATAGTTGCCGTATTCGGATTTTCCCATGTCCGCGACCACGAGCTTGTCTGCTGAAAGCGTTCTACCCTCGAAATCTGCTGGTGCGGTCGACGTTGGCTTACAGAGCGGCCTAACGGCGGATGAGGCACGCCGACGGCTGGAGAAATTCGGCGCAAATGCAATGCCGGATACCAGCGCTCATCCGTTTTGGATGGCGCTCGAAAAATTCTGGGCGCCCGTTCCATGGATGCTCGAGGCCGCAGCTATCCTCGAACTGGTGCTCGGTAAATACGTCGAAGCGGCAATCATCGTCACTCTTTTAGTTTTCAATGCCGCACTCGGGCTGTTCCAGGAGAGCCGCGCGCAGGCAACGCTTGCTGCGTTGAAGTCGCGGCTCGCACTGAACGCATCGGTTCGTCGCGACGACGCATGGAAGACCATACCCGCTGTCGAACTGGTGCCGGGCGATGTGGTGAAGCTTTCGCTGGGCGCAGTGGTTGCCGCGGATGTGCATCTCACCGGGGGCGAAGTCCTACTTGACCAATCCATGCTCACCGGGGAATCGGTGCCGATCGAGGCCGGCGCGGGCGTCCAGACCTACGCAGGGGCTCTGGTGCGACGCGGCGAGGCGGTGGCTGAGGTCACTGCGACCGGGGTGCGCACCAAGTTTGGCCGGACCGCGGAGCTCGTCCGCACTGCCCATGTCGTCAGTTCTCAGCAGAAGGCCGTGTTGCGGGTTGTGCGTAATCTCGCCGGGTTTAACGGTGTCGTCATCGTGCTGCTCGTGATGTATGCTTGGTTTCTCAAGATGCCGTTCGATGAAATCATTCCCCTCGTTCTAACCGCAGTCCTCGCGTCGATCCCGGTGGCGCTGCCCGCGACCTTCACTCTCGCTTCGGCGCTCGGGGCACGGGCATTGGCAAAGCTCGGCGTTCTGCCGACGCGCCTCTCCGCGGTAGATGAAGCGGCGACGATGGGTGTTCTTTGCTCCGACAAGACAGGCACGTTGACCCAGAATGCGCTGACGGTAACGACCGTTCACCCTATGCCTGGCTTCGACGAGACGCATGTTCTGACGCTGGCCGCGCTGGCGAGTTCCGATGGCGGACAGGATCCGGTAGATGGTGCCATTCGGTCTGCCGTCTCGGGAAAGGCAGCCTCCGACACGCCTATGATCATCAAATTTGTGCCGTTCGATCCGGGGACGAAGATGTCCGAAGCAACGGTACAGGACCCGGGCGGCGGAACACAACGTGTCGTGAAAGGCGCCTTCGCCGCCGTCACCGACCTCACCCAAGCGTCGCCGACTGCGACAGCGGCCTCAGGGGAACTCGAGGGGAAAGGTTTTAGAGTGCTGGCGGTCGCGGCCGGACCAGCAAATGCGATGAAGCTGGCCGGACTCATCGCGCTGAGCGACCCTCCGCGAGAAGACTCGGCGACACTTATTACCGAGCTACACCAACTCGGCGTTCGTACCGTCATGGTCACGGGCGATGCGCCGGCGACGGCAGCCATCGTCGCTCATGCCGTGGGGCTCGATGGAGCCGTCTGTCCGCCAGGGGCCGTCCCGGATAGCGTTCGCCCTGAGCAGTTCGCGGTGTTCGCCGGCGTCCTTCCGGAGGACAAATACAAGCTCGTCAAGGCATTCCAGAAGGATGGTCGCACCATCGGCATGTGCGGCGATGGCGCCAACGACGCGCCAGCGCTGCGCCAGGCGCAGATCGGGATTGCGGTCTCGACGGCAACAGATGTCGCGAAATCAGCCGCCGGCATGGTGCTGACCGAGCCTGGGCTCGCCGGGATCGTTGCCGCAGTCAAGGAAGGGCGAATAACCTTCCAACGCATCCTGACATACACGCTGAATTCGATCATCAAGAAGATCGTCACGGTGCTTTTCCTGATCGTCGGCCTGATCATGACGGGACACGCAATTTTGACTCCCCTGCTGATGGTCATTGTTATGATAGCCGGCGATTTTCTGGCGATGTCACTCACGACGGACAACGTGCGACCCTCCCCGTTGCCGAACTCCTGGCGGATCGGCAACTTGACGATGGCCGGCGTCGTCATGGGTACTTGTCTGCTGGCCTTCTGCAGCGCGGTCTTGGCCGTCGGCAAATTTGAGATGGGCCTCGGAATCGACGAGCTCAGAACCCTCGCATTTGTCGCCTTGGTGTTCGGGAGCCAAGCGACCATCTATGCCATTCGTCAGCGGCGACACCTGTGGGGCTCTCGTCCAAGCCTGTGGCTTGCCATGTCGTCCGTGGCCGATATTCTGATCGCCGCGACATTGGCTATCAGCGGAATCGCAATGACACCTCTGCCGGTTTTGACAGTCGTGGAGGCACTCGCTGCGGCCTTGGCTTTGGCGCTCGTCTTGGACCTGTTGAAGGTGCCGATATTCGCCCGTCTCAGGATTGCCTAAAGCACTAGGCGGTTCATCGGGTGCAATGAACCCAGCGAGCCGGCGCTATCGCGAGCGGCATTCAGATCGACTTGCGGTTTCAAGCATGGCCACGGTCCGTCGGCCCCGCGTCAGTAAGAGGATGAGTATGAAGATCAATTCAAAGGATTTCCAGGTACGCGAAGGAGATGAGGTCAACCTCAAGAAGTGGCCAACCCTGGTCGATCCCGTTTACAAATCGAAGGACCAGTATCAAAAACTACTCGGCGAGCACGTCGCAGAATTGAGTTCACAACAACAGCTTCTCTATGCATCCAATCGCCATGCTGTGCTGTTGATTTTCCAGGCGATGGACGCGGCAGGAAAAGACGGCGCGATCAGGCACGTGATGTCCGGGGTCAATCCGCAGGGCTGCCAAGTGTTCAGTTTCAAGCATCCCAGCGCTGATGAACTGCAGCACGATTTTCTCTGGCGCACCACCCGTGACCTTCCCGAACGCGGGCGGATTGGCATCTTCAACCGATCCTATTACGAGGAAGTTCTGATTGCTCGCGTGCATCCCGAAATTCTGGTCGGGGAGGGTATCCCCGACGCTCCGCACGATGACAAGACAGTCTGGCACGGTCGGTATCGCTCGATTGTGAATCTTGAGAGACACCTTCACGCCAACGGCACTCGCATCGTCAAATTTTTCCTCCACCTCTCGGAAGACGAACAGCGGAAGCGCTTTCTGGCGCGTATCGACGAGCCTGAGAAGAACTGGAAGTTTAGCAACGCAGACATCGAGGAGCGGAAATTCTGGAAGCAATACATGAAGGCCTACGAGCAATGCCTCAGTGCTACAAGCACAGGCGACTCGCCCTGGTATGTCGTTCCGGCCGATGACAAAGAGAATGCCCGGTTAATCGTCTCCCAGATCGTCCTCGATACGTTCGAGGAACTCAAAATGACTTACCCTAAGACGAGCGCAAAACGACGCCACGAATTACAGTTGATCCGCAAGCGGCTCGCGAAGTGAAGGTTTTATTGCGCTGGCCGCTGCCCGACCCAGCAGTAAGTTAAGAGAAAACTTTGGCGAAAGGTCCTTTCCGTCGACTCGGCAGGAACGTTGCGCGGAATTTCGTCGAGCAAGGAGCGTCATGGAGCGCCTCCATCAGGACATTCATGCAGCACTTGTCATCACCAATCTGAGCAAATTTATCATCCGCAGTCACCTGCGGGCATGGAGTCTCTCTTCGATCGTTCCGGAGGCAGGCTGTCACCCGACCTGTTCGGTCGTGTCCGATCGCAATCCGTGATACAGCAGACTCGCTTTAACCCAAGGAGTTCGATATGTCTCTCACTGTCGCTCATATCACGCCGCTCATCTCACTTTTGGCTGGTATCTTGATTCTCATCGCCCCAGCTCTGTTGAACTATATCGTCGCGATTTACTTGATCGTCGCCGGCGCGGTTGGCCTCAACGAAATTTATCATTTTGTGAGCTGAATTATACCAAGCTACTCTTGCGGCGTATCATGCTGCCGCTAGTTCCTGAAAGCACCGAAGTGTCGGCAGCCATCGAACTGGTTGGTGTTCCGATCGTAACCGCCACGTCGCTTGGAAGCGTTCTGCCCGCAGCCTTCGTCTGAAAAAAACCAAAGCTTATGGCACCAGCGCGCGAATGCTGGCACGAGCGTCGAGGCTTGGAGTTTGGGATGACCGCTTGTAATTGCCTTCGCCGGCTAGGATGAGCTAACGTCAGTTCGGATCAGCGAACTCAAAGTGCTGCATATGCGCAACTCGTCAACGGCGTCACTCCCGTCACTGAGTATTCGTCTGGATCTCGACGCGGATTGTCACATCGGGCCCGGCAAAATCCAATTGCTGGAGCAAATTCATGCCTGCGGTTCGATCTCGGGCGCGGGTCGGGCTATGGAAATGTCTTACAGGCACGCATGGGACCTGGTCGATGAAATCAATCGCATCTGCCGGCGCGCTGCGGTCGAACGACAAAAGGGCGGCAAGAATGGCGGCGGTGCCATGTTGACGCCGTTCGGGCTCTTGCTGGTAGCCCGCTATCGGAAAATCGAGCGATCGGCCGCGAGTGCGGCGCGCAAGGAGCTTCATGCCTTGCGCGCGGATATTGTCGTTGGTCCGAAGGGCTGAGCTCCCTGCGCGCATTGCCGATTCCCTTCGCATTCACCCTTCCTAATTTGCCGCCACCCACTACATGCTGCGGCCCGTGTAACCTCCCTCGCGCCTGGTTTTTGCAATCACAAATCCGGCAATAAGTACGATAGATCGCTTTCGTGTCCGACTGTTGCACGGTTGCACTTTCGTCCGCGTTGTATTCCTTGGTATATAATGGGCGTTATGTTTGGGCCAACATAGCAAAGCGGCAGGGCGAACGCGCTGTCTGCGGGGTGGCCGAATTTTGGGGGCTAAAAATGAAAAAAGCGCTTGCGATTGCGCTCGCAATGACGGGCCTGGCGGGCACTGCCTACGCCGCGGACTGGACGCCGCCGAAAGTGCCGGATCCGATTCCCGATAACCTGACCTGGTACGGCATCACGCCGATCGGCGTGCTCGACCTCGGCTACGCCTACCAGACCAACGGCCGTCCGCTCGGAAGCGTGGTTTCGGGCCTTGAGTTCTCTCCGTTTACGACCACCCGAAACTACACGGGACAGGCTATTTCGACTATCGCCCATAGCGGTCTCCAACAATCGTTTATCGGCGTGACGGTTGAAGAGCCGCTGGGTGCCGGCTGGACGGCGATCGCGCGCGCCGACACCGGCGTCGATCCGCTGCAGGGCAAGCTTTCCGACGGCTGTAGCTCGTTCGTTGCGAATGCCGGCGTGGTCTACACCCAGCAAAACTCGAACGCCGACACCGGCCGCTGCGGCCAGGCGTTCAACGGCCAGCTCTGGGGCGGTATCAGCAGCAAGCAATACGGCACCCTGACCATCGGCCGGAATAATTCCTTCCAACTCGACGGTATTGCCGCCTACGACCCGATGGCACTGTCCTATGCCTTCTCGCTGCTCGGTTATTCCGGCACGGACGGCGGCTCTGGCAGCACGCAGGCGGCGCGCTGGGACAATTCGGCCAAGTATGTCTATGACTTCGGACCGATCACGGCTGGCGCCATGTATTCCAACGGCGGCAATTCCACCGGCTTTTTCGGCGACGCTTACGGCTTCATGTTTGGCGGACACGTCGGCGGCTTCTCGGCCGAAGCCGTATGGACCAAGGAGCACGGCGCCGTAAACCTGCAGACCTCGGTCAACGATACGCTCAACAGCACAACTCTGGCGGCCAACATTTCGGACAATACCGAATGGTCGGTGATGGGCAAGTATACGTGGCAGCTTGGAAGCCCTGCGGCTTCGGCCTATCCGTATCCCACCAAGGCGGCCGTGAAGGCAGAATCCCCGCCCGGCGACAGGTTCTCGATCTTTGCCGGCTACACCAATATCAGCCAATCCAATCCCAATACGCCGATTCTTCAGGGCAGTGCCGCTGGCGGCTATCTGCTGACGGTGAGTCCAACCCTGCCGGATAACAACGCCTTCACTACCTCCAAGGTCCTGCAGATCTACTGGGCAGGCGTGAAATACGACTTCGCATGGGGCTTGAGCCTCACAGGCGCCTACTACCATGTGGACCAGAACTCCTACGTCGCGGATGGTGCAGCGTGTGTCGCGGGAGGCGCCAGCAAGACGGACTGCGCCGGCGCGTATGACCAGGTCTCGTTCCTTGCCGACTATGCGTTGAACAAGCACCTCGACGTCTACGCGGGTGCCACGTGGGCCCGGGTAACCAACGGTTTGGCGTCAGGCTTCCCAGGCACGCCGGGTGCCAAGTTCGGCTTCGCTGGAACCGGAACGTCCATCGACACCGCCACAGTGATGACCGGCTTCCGCATCAAGATCTAACGGTGAGAGAACCTAATAACGCCGGCCCGGATCGCATTTCGGGCCGGTCTTTTTGACGAGTTCGCTGGGTACGGTTCTGCTTTGGTGAAAATTTATGGGGCTCTGCCCCTCGCGCGTGCCAGGGTAAGGCGTCGGCCAATGCCGACGCCGATCCGAGCGGTGTCCCATGTCTTCCGCGCTTTCTCTCATCCCTGAATCCTCAACGACTGGCACGCGCTTGTGCAGACCACTCTTCGAGCGGCCCCGAAGGCGGGAAAGGCGCGGGCGGGCGTTGCGCCGGGCATTCGCAACTATTGCAACCGCCAGCCTATCCCGCCGACGTCCGTGTCACCGGCGACTAGTTTCGCATTCGCGATCGGGGCAGGCAATATCGGCCGGCGATTGCACCACTTCTGCTGACGGCGCTGATGCTCGGCTTTAGCTGGCCAACGATGTTTGTGACCATAGGAGACGTCGGCCTGCTCGGTGCGGTGGTGTGGTTCACGCTTTAACGAAACCCCATGGCACTTTTCTTGATACGGACGACTACGGGAATCGCGCTTGTCGGCTTGAGTTCAGATCGAACGCTTGAACGATGCTTGCGTGGCGCAATTCCGATTATAGCCTCACTTCGAAGTTGCCCAGCAGCTCCGCTGGCCAGTCAAAATCACGATGCGTTGCTTTATCTAAGGCGTCATTTTGCGCAGAGCCTAGTAAGTATGCGACCAGCATCATGTCTAGAAGGATTTCCTATCGCATGGATTAGAGCAAGGCTCATGAGAGCCAAGACGACAAGGGAGGCCGTTACTGCCACAACGACGCGCAAAGCCGCCGCACGGCAAGGATGGTCGTTGGAGAGCTTGACGCCGAGACCCGGAATTAGAGAACACGATCGGGGGGTAAACAGATAACCTGTGGCGGGCGGGCACATAGGCTTTTGACTCGGCTCGGACTTTGGTTCAGCCTGTAACAAACCGCAGACTGTTAGCTCAAGGCTTTCAGCGTATCCGAAATCTTCCGCGACTCTCGCGCTTATTTAGGCAATTTAGACTGAACAAGGTCTGGCAAGCTTGGCGCCAAAGGGTTGCCTCATAACGGCTCAGACGGTCGAGAGGATAAGTCGACAGATTGGAAAGGCGGACAAAGGACTGCGTCAGATCGTCTTGTTGGCCGTCGGAGGCATTGTTCGTCACCGAATCACTCCTAGGAAAGGGGAAGTGTTCATTTTCAAGCCGTCCCTCGCTTTCCCTGGGTGCTAGTGAGAAGCGGTTCATTTCGTCAAAAGTCTTTTGAGAAGCTTGCCGTCGTCGCTGGAATTGCAACAAGTGCAAAGCATGGATTTTGAACAAGCCATTCTCGATCGCAGTGGCTCGGCGTAGCCGCCATAGTAGGCTTGCCAACCTTAGTACGAGCTCTCTCTCGACCGCCGATCGAACATCGTAATCGGCCGTGACGGACAATTCGAAAGCTGCATAGTCTTCGGCGTCTTCTAAAACGTCGATTACGGTTTCTGCAGTGAGCCCGCGGCGCACAGCATTTCGCCGAGACTTTCTCTTGCGCTTTTCCGTCACGGGGCCTGTGCTCAGCCGAGCATTACACCGGTTGGCATGGATTTGCCTGAGTGATGTCATTCAGTCTCCTTGTGGAGAATTGGCTTCGTTTCGCAAATTCGAGGCCGGCCTATGGTGACGGATTGGTCGAAAGTCGTTCCTTGCAAATTGGTTGGTTTAGCGTCGGCGCAGTTGGGGTTGCATCATCCAGCGACACCGGATATGTCTTAACCCAGAGGGTTCCGGCAACGCTTAAGGGATCAATGCCCTGGCTCTCCCACCAAATGCGCTCATTGCCGCGCCGATGCAGTTCGCGGTGGTGAAGCCTGCAGACGGGAACGGTGAAGCGGTCACTTACTTTCCGCCCCATCGCCCGCTGCTCTGCAAATTTGATGTGGTGTGCATCAGAAGGGGACCGACCACAAACCAGACAGGACTGATGGCGATCGCGCTCGCGCACGGGTTTACTCAGGACGGTGACCGTTCGCTTGGAGGAATCAACCGAAGTACCCTGGTTCGCCGCATCTTCCGGAACCTCCGGCCCACTCTCGCTGAGCTTGCTCAGTCTCAAAGCAAAAGCGTCCTCGACCACCTGGGCATCCTCTGCCGACAGCTGATTCTTGAAGTGAAGCGTCCGTTGCGCCCAGAGGGCGAATGCCTCGGGATCGTTTAGCTGCTCAAGTTCGGAGAGAAATTTCTCCCGGCTTTTTTCCGAGCCATCAGGCGATAAGTTCGCTGTTTTCGGTCGTTCTGAACGGTGCTTTTCTGAAGATTTCGAAGATCGGCTGAGCGGCTGCCCGTGTCCACCAGCGTTGGCACTTGGAGAAGCATTCTGCGAGCTAATATGGCCGTCCGCCGTTGGAAGATCGGGCGCATCCAGGTCGTCTTCGCCTGCAATTCCCACCAGTGTAAACAAGGCATAGCGACGCGCATAGGTTAGGGCGGCACCTAACCGATGTGGTGTTGCAGCGTCGGTAATCGGTGAGACCGGCCAGTCGGAGGAGACCCATTCGCCTGAAGCATGAACGAGCGTCGTTGTAAGTTTGATTAGACCGCTGTCGTTGTCGATGGTGGTGGCCTGAATGGTCGCGATCTCGTGCTGGCCTAGGCATTTGCGGACCA
>Ga0210386_10000557_pt1 | contig 34449 bp, 31 predicted proteins | sample IncBWH32OmetaG_FD_160091 | JGI IMG/M metagenome (GOLD analysis project Ga0210386, IMG submission 160091) | Forest soil microbial communities from Barre Woods Harvard Forest LTER site, Petersham, Massachusetts, United States - Inc-BW-H-32-O ...
GGTCGTGGGCAGGCGTGACTTTGACTGCGCCGGTGCCGAACTCGGGGTCGACATGATCGTCGGCGACGATGACGAGCTGCCGGTCCAAAAACGGGTGCGGCAGCGTGGTGCCAACCAGCCCGCGGTAGCGTTCGTCTTCGGGATGAACCGCAATCGCGGTGTCGCCCAGCATCGTCTCCAACCGGGTGGTGGCCACCACGATGTGCGGCTCCGAGTCTTCGAGCGAGCCGTACCGGAACGACACCAGTTCGCCTTCGACGTCCTCGTATCGGACCTCGAGATCCGAGATCGCGGTTTCCAACACCGGCGACCAGTTCACTAGCCGCTCGGCTTGATAGATCAGACCGGCGTCATAGAGCCGCTTGAAGATGGTCCGCACCGCCCGCGAGAGTCCGTCGTCCATGGTGAAGCGCTCGCGGCCCCAGTCCACGCCGTCGCCCAGCCGGCGCATCTGGCCACCGATGGCACCGCCAGACTCGCGCTTCCAATCCCACACCTTGTCGATGAACAGCTCGCGACCGAAGTCCTCTTTGGTCTTCCCGTCGACCGCCAGTTGCTTTTCCACGACGCTCTGCGTCGCGATACCCGCGTGGTCCATCCCCGGTTGCCACAGCACCTCATAACCCTGCATGCGCTTACGACGGGTCAGCGCATCCATCATGGTGTGCTCAAGCGCATGACCCATGTGCAGGCTGCCGGTCACATTCGGCGGCGGCAGCACGATCGAGTAGCCCGGTTTGGGGCTGGCCGGGTCCGCGGCGAAGTAGCCCGCGTCGACCCATCGCTGATAGATCGCGCTCTCGGCCGCGTCCGGATCCCACGCCTTGGGCAGGGCTTCAGCCCGCTCGTTGGCGGCGGGTTCGGGGTGAGCGGTCACCCTTCGATTCTAGAAAGCTCCGAGGTTTGCAACGAACACCGCCCGCAGGCGGCGCCGTCCCCGGTTACTTCTTGCCGCCGAACAGTCCGCCGAGGATGTCGCCTGCCTTGGAACCCAAAGCGTTGCCCAACACGGTGCCCAGCGATTTGTTGCCGCCGCCCATTCCGCCGAGGATGCTGCCCAACACGTCGTTGAGCGCCCCTCCGCCGGAGGCCGCGGGAGTTCCGCTTTTCCCGGTCAGTTGCTTTCCGACATACGCCAGCACGATCGGCGCCAAGATCGGCAACAACTGCTTGAGCAGATCACTATTGCCTCCGCCGCCGCCGGCCAGCGCACTGGCGACCTGGGCGGCATCATTGCCGCCGAAGATTCTCGCGATGGCCTGCTGGCCTTCCTGCTGGTCGACGTGGTCAACGTTGACGCCGCCGTCGAGCAGGCTGGCGTGGCTGTCTGCCGCGGACTCGATTTTGCTGGCGTGATCGGGGTCCTGCGCGCTGTCGTGCAGTCCGCCGACCAACACGGGCACCAACAGTTGAACCGCTTTGTTGACCTCGGCTTCATCGACGCCGATCTTGCTTGCGATGTCACTCGTGGGAATCTGAGCGAAAAGATCTTCAAGGCCAGACATGGACCCGTCCACCTAACGTTGCTGGGATGCTCTGCTTACTCGCTGACGACACTAGTCGGACCCGAAGAAGTCCGACAGCGGTTCGTTGGACCAGATTCAATTGCCCGCCTCCTCCTCGCGCCGCTACACGGCCCGCATCGTCACCGGGCGTCAGCGGGGCGCCAGCATGGCGGTTTCCAGCGACACCCCCGCCGCCGGCAGCCGCGCCAGTAGCGCTTCGCCCATCGCGGCTGCGGGTGTCAGGACGCCACGTAGCTCCGAGAGCTCGTCGCGGTCCTTAGCCAGCGCCAGACCGCTTTCCCCCAACAGCACCGAGGTGGCTTGGTATCCGGGGTCGCCGCGCTGGGCGATGGTGGCGATATAACGGGCGCCGGTGGTCGTGGTGGTGTAGGTCTCGGCCTTGTAGAAGCCGCGCTCACGAGCGGCCGCGCTGGGGCCGGTGCCCGGTTTGGGCAGCACCCGCTCCACCAGCCGGGGTGGCAGCAGCCGGAAATAGCGGCTGCCCAACCCAGTCACCGTGTTCCCGACGCCGTTGACAACCGCTGACGCCACCGGCGCCACGGCCGAGGACCCCAGACTCATGTGCTCGCTGTAACGGAACTGCCTGCCGTATGCCCACTCTTGTAATGCGTTGCTGCGTCGAACAATTCGAGTGTTGGTGGGTGCCATCGCAAATCCGGCCGTCCACAACCCGGTCAGCTCCGGCGCGATCTGGCGACCACGGCGCCACCGCAGGTCGGGCTGAGCACCGAGTTCGGGTTCCGCGTCGCGGTCCGGGCTCAGTGTGTAGGGGTCCGCGAACTGACGACGGGCGTCGGGGTCACTGGAGACGGTGCGCATCACTTCCACCGCCGACGCGATGGTGCCGCCGGAGAATCCACCGGACACGGATCGAACCACAAAATCGGTCTTGCCGAGCTCGCCGGCGCCGTCTTCGCGTGCCCGCCGGTATAGCGCGTACACGGTGAGATCCGAAGGGATCGAGTCGAATCCACACGCGTGCACAATGCGGGCGCCGGTATCGAGTGCCTGCTTGTGGTACAGGTCGATGCTGTCGCGAACGAACGGCGGCTCGCCGGTCAGGTCGGCGTAATCGGTGCCCGCCGCCGCGCACGCGCCGACCAGCGGGAGGCCATAACGGCTGTAGGGCCCGACGGTGGTGACGACCACCCGCGTCTGCGCGGCCATCGCATCCAGAGTCGACGGCGAGGAGGCGTCCGCCACCAGAACCGGCCAAGACTGGGCCGACTCCCCCAGGGTTTCCCGGATCGCGAGCAAGCGATCGGTAGACCGGCCGGCCAGTGCGATGCGCGCGCCCCCGGCGGCGCGGGCCAGGTATTCGGCCGTCAGCCTGCCCACGAAGCCGGTTGCCCCGTACAAGACGATGTCGTATTCGCGCGTCTCGGTCACAGGCGCGACGGTACTCCGAGCGTCTCGGGCAACTCCGCATTCGCCCCCAGCACGTGCTCGGCCAGAAACGCGATCACCACCTGGTACCAGATCTTCGCGTGCTGTGGCGCGGCCACCCAGTGGTGCTCCGACGGGAAGTACAGGAACCGGTGCGGACTGCTGCCGTCCTCGCCGGCCGGCAGCTCCGATTTGGCGAGCAGCTCATACCACAGCCGCAAGCCCTCGCCGATCGGCACGCGGTAATCCTTGTCGCCGTGGATGACCAGCATCGGCGTGCAGATCCGACCGACGAACTGGTGCGGTGAGTTGGCAATGGTCATCTCCGGCGTCATCTCACGGCGCCAGTAGTAGGCGTGATCGGTTGTCGGGCTGAATTGGTCCAGCGCCCAGAGGCTGGCATGGGTCACGATCGCGGCAAACCGGTTCGTGTGGCCGGCGATCCAGTTGGCCATGTAGCCACCGAACGAGCCACCCATCGCGGCGACCCGGGTCGCATCGATGCGGGGGTGAGCACAGGCCGCGTCGGTGGCGGCCATCAAATCGTCGAACGGCGGTCCTCCCCACGCTCCCCAGCCACGCTGGATGAATTCCTGCCCGTAGCCGGTCGACAGCGCCGGATCCGGCAACAGCACCGCGTAACCTTGCGCGGCCAGCGGCCATGGGTTCCAGCGCCATGACCAGCTGTTCCAACTACCCAGCGGTCCGCCGTGGATCCACAACACCAGCGGGGCGGATGCTGCATCTTCCGCGTCCGCCGGCAGCACCAACCACGATCGCAGCGGCGTCCCATCCGCGGCGGCCGCGGTGACATCGGTCAACGTTCCTGGCAGCGTTGGCAAGTCGACGCATGGCAGTACGGTGACAGCGCCACCGGGATCGATCCGCACCGGATGCGGCGGGGCCGCATACGAGCTGCGCAACGCGTACAGCACACCGCCCGGCGCGGCGACGACGTCCGTGTAGGCGAAGTCGTCGTCGGTGAGCTGCGTGACCGTCGACGTCGACAGCTCAACGACGAATACCGGTGCCCGGCCGTGCTGATCGGCCGTGACAACCAGCGAGGTGCCATCGCTCGACCAGGTTATCGACGTCGGCCGGCGATCCCATGTTTCGGCCACCGATCGCGTTTGGTCGCCGAATCGCAGGTATTGCAGCGTCATCCGGGGAGCAAGCTCTGGTGTGGTGATGGTTTCCCGGGCGAACGCGATCGCCGACCCGTCTGGCGAGATCGCGGGTCGTTCGAGGTCGGCGTCGGGATCGTCAGCGATCACGCGGCGTTCCCCGGAAGCCAGGTCGACCCGCACCAGCACCGAGCGCTCGGTGGCTTCGGGCCCGGGGATCCGCCACGTCGTCACCAGGAATCTGCCGTCGGAGCTGAGATCGAATACGGCCTCGTCGAATCCGGCTGCACGAAGTGCCCCGCCCGGCTGCGGAGTCAGATCACGCAGGTCCGCCGCGTGGAAGAGATGCGGTTCATCCGGGCCAAGGTCCTTGTCCCAGAAGCGCACCGGATACCCGGAGTGCAAGATCGCACTGACGTTGTTGTCCTTGCGCAGATCGCGCAGCCGCCGGTCGTCTTCGACGTCGCGCGCCGACGGCAGCAGCGGGGCGTCGAATACCGCGGCGTCGGCGCCGCGCGCGGTGCGTACCACGCCTACCCCACCGGGCATGCTCAGCACCTCGATGGCCTCGCCGCCGTCTGCAGGCTGCCGCCATAGCGAGGCCGGTGGCTTGTCGATGTTGTCGGCGGCGGCTCTCGAGGACACGAACAGCAGATCGCCGTCGACGGTGAACGCCGGTGAGGACTCCCCGTTCGCGCCATGGGTGAGTCGGCGCGCGGGTCTGTGGCCGGTTGGATCGACCTCCCAGACGGCGCTGACGTACTCGGTGCGTGTGGCGTTGAGTTCGGCCACGGTGGTCACCACCCGCGACCCGTCCGCCGAGACTGCCAGACCCGAGACGCGTGGCAATGCGAGGTAGTCGTCGAGGGTGTCGAATGCCGTTGCGGTCACGTGTCGTTGCTAACACAACGCGGCGCTTGGCGCGGTGTGCGCTGCCTAACGCGTCGTAAGTTTGATTTCCAAACTCGCTGCTGACATGCTGGTGTGCATGCCGGCTGTCACGCTGGCCGAGCTGCCCGGCCGGCCGTGTCCCATCGCCGCCGCGCTGGAATTGGTCGGCGAGCGGTGGGCGTTGCTGATCGTTCGCGAGCTGGCGCTGGGTAACAGCCGGTTCGAGGACATCGTTCGCGGCACCGGCGCGCCCAGGGACCGGGTGGCGGCCCGGCTGAAGGCGCTGGACGACGCCGAGGTCATCCAGCGTTTCCAGTATCGGGCAGCGCCACCACGGTTCGATTACCAGCTCACGGAGTCGGGCCGGGCCCTGCTGCCGGTATTGGATGCATTGCTGGCCTGGGGCCTCGACCACGCGGTCGCTCACCACGACCCGGACCGCCACCGCTACAACTGGGCAACAGCCAAGTAGCGAGCAGGAAGGACACCATGACCACCGCCAACGACGGCACGGAAAACGAGCTCTGGGGGCCGCAACGCTCACGCACGGTGACCTGGCATGACCCCGGCCCCGGCACAGCGCGCGGCCTGGCCATGGCCGGGATCGATTTTCTCAAGGCGATGATCGCCGGGGAGCTACCGCCACCGCCGATGGCCGCGCTCATGCAATTCGTTCTCGTTGACGCAGAACCCGGCAGGGTCGTGTTCACCTGCCAACCGGACGGGTCGGTGTACAACCCGAACGGTGGCGTCCACGGTGGGCTGGTTTGCACGCTGCTGGATTCCGTCGCCGGGTTAGCTGTGCACAGCATGCTACCGGCCGGCAAGGGCTACACGTCGATCGAGATCAAGGTCAATTATCTCAAGGCGGTGCGGCCCGGCACCGGCCCGTTGACCGCGACCGGCACGGTCGTGAAGTCCGGCTCGCGGGTGGCCTTCACCGATGGCGTCGTCACCGACGAGTCAGGTGCGATCGTGGCGACCGCTACCAGCACCCTGCTGGTCTTCGACGTATAGCTACTGGCGCGCGGCGCTCCGGCGGGGGCCCAGTTAGCCCCGTGAGACGCCTGACGGCGGTGGCGGGCTAGAGCCCGGCCACCGCCGTCAGTTTGTGGGCCTTGGTCAGCCGCGCCGGCCGCAGACCGGCCAGGCGCCGATGCCCTGCGAGTGCAGCACGTTCTCGGCCACCCGGATCTGCTCCTCGCGGCTCGCGCCGTTGGCGGATCCCGAGCCACCGTTGGCCCGCCAGGTGCTCGGGGTGAACTGCAGACCGCCGGCGTAGCCGTTACCGGTGCTGATCCCCCAGTTACCACCCGACTCGCAGGCAGCGATCGCGTCCCAGTTCACGCTGTACGCCTTGATCGGAGCCTTGGCTGGCGCGGGCGCGGGCGCGTCATCGGCAGGCGGGGCCGGGGGCGCAGGCGCATCCGGTGCGGGCGCAGCGTCCGGAGCCGGCGGCGGCGCATCCGGGGCCGGCGGCGCAGGCGCATCCGGGGCCGGCGGCGGCGGGGCATCCGGGGCCGGCGGAAGGTCGGCCGGCGGCGCAGGCGCATCGGGAGCCGGCGCGTCCGCAGCAGGCGCGGCATCCGGAGCAGGTGCATCCGGAGCAGGCGCAGCGTCCGGAGCAGGCGGAGCCGGCACAAAGGCGGCAGCCTCGAAGGGCGCGCCGACCGTGTTCGGGTCCCAACGCATGTCGTCTGCCGCGAATGCGGTGGCGTTGGAGAGGGTCAGCGGGGCCGCAGCGAGCACCCCGGTGATCGCAGCCATGGTGAGCGTCTGGCGGACGGTCTTCAACAGCGTTCCTTTCGCGGGTGCGCGCGCCGAAATAAGCCCAGCGATGTGGGCGGGTGCCTGTGTCCAGGCGGGGTTGATGCTTCGGATCGCGCCGTCTCGTTCGGGCACGACAGCGGGGGCGTGAGCCGCCGACCGGGCTGCTGCCCGGCGACGACGCGGAGGCGTCGTCGCCGTCCGCAGCCCCCGCTCACACGCGGGTCCGTGGATTCGATTTTTTAATTGCCTTTTCTGGCCGAAATGGACCGTACGAGACTGGATTGCATTCGTCATCTCACGACACGCCGCCATCTCGAACCAATAACGGGTCGATTACGACCGTTTCAGCTAATTGTCTTCGCAGGTCACACGTGTATTCGCCGCCGGCGTTACCGCGTTGGCACGCAAGTGTGATTGTGAGCCAAATCACGCACTTTTTGTGAATTGCGCCACGCCTTTGGGCGCGGCCGAACCGATCGATTCGGGGCGCCGCGCGGCCATCGCCTTGCGCCGCGGAAGATGACCGCTCGGCATGTTAGCCAGACCGGTCGCAAGGCGGCCCGGGCACACTGTCGCGGCCGGCGATTCGGTGCACCGGAGTCATGCTCAAAATATTCGACTAGACAACAGCTTTCGGAGACGATCGCCCAGCCGGCGGAACGGCCGCAGATCAGCCGTTCGCCCGGCGCAACACGCGTGCCCAGCCTCGCTCACACAAAAGATTGTCGTCTAAATAGTTGTGCCCCAACAGATTCAGATCGCCATCCGAGCGAGAAGCCAGCTTCGACGTAGGCCGTGGCGGGGATCCTCATCGGAGCTGTGGGCGACTCCCCGGCATTCCCGATGCAAATTTGCCGGAAATCGTCCGACCATCCGCCTTTGCGGGGATACGGCCCGCCACAGCAACGTCCGCACACGATCGGTGGGCGGCTCAAATATCCGCTGCCGCAACGTGATTCAAATGAAGCTAGAGATTTGATTGATCTATGAATTCATGCCAACCGCCACGTTCATTAATTGAATTTAGCGCAATTAGCAACTCGTCTGTCGAGCAACGTTCATTGCAAATGAATTTCCGTCGCGAGAATTTATCGAATAATTGTTAGAGCGTCGCGAACAGATTGAGCGCGCGTAAAAGACGGTCTGACGTGTCAGCGCCCGGCCCGCAGCGGTGCGCGCAGATTGGCGGCCGAGTCGCCGTTGGTCAGCGAGCGGGACTCGGGTATGACGATGCGTTGCGCATCGACCCGGTCGACCAAGGCGCGCATGTTCCGCTCCCCGGCGGCTATCAACGCGTCGACCTGTGCGGCCAGCTCGGTCCGGTACACCGCGGCCAGGTAGTGATCGCGACCGTCCCACGGCAACACGACATCGGCATCCAATTCGACGGCCCGGCGTTCGAGCAGATCGATCAGATCGGCGCTAAGGAACGGCATGTCGGCGGCGCACAGAAACGCCCGCTTCGCGCCGGCCTCGGCGGCGGCGTGTAGTCCGCGTCCGGTGGCGAGCAGCGGACCCAGTCCACGCACGTCGTCGCGGACCACGCGCGCCTGCAGTTTCGGCAGGGCTTGTCCCGGTGCTGCGACGACGAAAACCGGCTGACACCGCTCCCCGACAATGCTGACCACCCGCTCGACCATTGTGGTGGGCGGTTCGGAGCCGTCTTTGGAGCCGAGCAGATCGCCGGGCACCGGCATGGTGGCCTTGTCCCGGCCCATCCGTAACGCCGCTCCGCCCGCCAACACCACACCGGCCAACGAAGCCGGCTTAGCCGCGGGTGTCATCTCAGTTCACAGTCCAGGTGTCGCGCCCGTGCAACAGCGACTGCAACGCGGCGCGGTCGGCCGGCTTGGACTCCTGCGCGGCGCGGACCTGTGCCCGGGCCGCGTCATCGTAGGTGGGCCGGTTGACCTGACGGAAGATGCCCATCACGGTGTGCTCGAGGTTCTGCTCGGATAGCCGCGAGAGCGCGAACGCGTAAGCGGAATCGGCGGCGTGCGCGTCGTGCACCACGATCTCGTCGACGCTGACGTCGGCGGTCTTGGCCACTTCGAGCCCATACCCGGACCGCACCACGCAGTATTCGCGGTTGGCGCCGAAGATGACCGGCTCACCGTGGCGAACGTTGATCAACCGCTCCTCGGCACCCTCTTTGCGCAGCGCATCGAACGAGCCGTCGTTGAAAATCGGGCAGTCCTGCAGGATCTCGACCAGTGCGGACCCGCGATGCTGCGCCGCGGCCCGCAAAACCTCGGTCAGTCCGTTGCGGTCGGAGTCCAGCGCGCGGCCGACGAAGCTTGCCTCGGCGCCCAGCGCCAGCGATACCGGATTGAAAGGCTGGTCGAGTGATCCCATCGGCGTCGACTTGGTGACCTTGCCGACCTCGGATGTCGGCGAGTACTGACCCTTGGTGAGGCCGTAGATCCGGTTGTTGAAAAGCAGGATGGTCATGTTGATGTTGCGGCGCAGTGCGTGGATCAGGTGGTTGCCGCCGATCGACAGCGCGTCCCCGTCGCCGGTAACCACCCAGACCGACAGGTCCTCACGCGCTAGCGCCACACCCGTCGCGATCGCCGGCGCACGGCCGTGGATCGAGTGCACGCCATAGGTTTCGAGGTAGTAGGGGAACCGACTCGAGCAGCCGATACCGCTGACGAAGACGATGTTCTCGCGGCGCAATCCCAGCTCCGGCAGGAAGTTGCGAATCGTGTTGAGGATGACGTAGTCGCCGCAACCGGGGCACCAACGGACCTCTTGGTCACTGGTGAAGTCCTTGGCCTTCTGCGGTTGGTCGGTGGTGGGCACACCGTAGTTCTTGGACAGCAGGTCCGGCAGCCCGAGATCCACGCCCGCGCCGATCAGGTCAGTCATCAGTTAGCTCCCGCTCCAACCGTGGCCGCCGCCAATCTCGCGACCATCGTCTTGTCTTGCTCGATTTCGGCCAGTGTCCCGCCCAGCGCGGCGCGGATGAGGCGCCCGACCTCGTCGGCCAGGAACGCAACGCCCTGGACCTTGGTAACCGATTGGACGTCAACCAAGTACTTGCCGCGCAGCAGCAGCGCCAGTTGGCCCAAGTTCATCTCCGGTGCGACCACCTGCGGGTAACGCCGCAACACCTCGCCCAGATTGGCCGGGAATGGTCTGAGGTACCGCAGATGGGCATGGGCAACCTTGACGCCGTTGCGTCGTGCACGCCGGCAAGCTTCGCCGATCGGGCCGTAGGAGCTGCCCCATCCGATCAGCAGCAGTTCGGCGTCTCCGGTTGGATCGTCGACTTCCAGGTCGGGAACGGAGATGCCGTCGATCTTGGCCTGTCGCAACCGCACCATCAGGTCGTGATTGGCCGGCTCGTAGGAGATGTCGCCGGAGCCGTTCGCAGCTTCCAACCCGCCGATGCGATGTTCTAGACCGGGAGTACCCGGTACGGCGAATTGCCGGGCGAGGGTTTCCGGGTCGCGAGCATACGGCTGGAACGGCTCGTCCGGCTTGGCGAAGACGTGCTTGATGGGCGCCAGAGTGTCGACGTCCGGGATTCGCCACGGCTCCGAGCCATTGGCAATTGCCCCGTCCGACAACACAATTACCGGGGTGTGGTAGGACACCGCGATGCGCACGGCCTCCAGTGCGGTCTCAAAACAATCCGACGGCGATCGCGGCGCCAGCACCGCCACCGGTGATTCCCCATTGCGGCCGTACAGCGCCTGCAGCAGGTCAGCCTGCTCGGTCTTGGTCGGTAGGCCGGTCGACGGCCCGCCCCGCTGTACGTCGATGACAAGCAACGGCAGCTCGGTCATCACCGCCAGTCCAAGCGCTTCGGCCTTCAGCGACAAGCCGGGTCCCGATGTGCTGGTGACTCCGAGCGCGCCGCCGTAAGCCGCGCCAATTGCAGCGCAGATCCCGCCGATCTCGTCTTCCGCCTGGAAGGTGATCACGTCGAAGTTCTTGTGCTTGGAGAGCTCGTGCAGAATGTCCGATGCCGGCGTGATCGGATAACTGCCGAGAACAACCTGAATGTCGGCCAGCTGACCGGCGGTGACGATGCCGTAGGCCAAGGCGGTGTTGCCGGAGATCTGCCGGTACTCACCTGCGGGCAGCTTCGCCGCCGAAACCTCGTAGGTGACGGCGAAGGCCTCGGTGGTTTCCCCGTAGTTCCACCCCGCCTTGAGGGCCAGCACGTTGGCCTCGGCGATGTCGGGCTTGCGGGCGAACTTCTCCCTGACGAATTGCTCGCTGGTTTCGATCGGGCGCCCATACATCCACGACAACAGGCCCAGCGCGAACATGTTCTTGGCGCGCTGGCCGTCTTTCTTCGTCGCGCCGATGACCTCGACAGCGCCCAGCGTCAAGGTGGTCATCGGGACGGCCTCGACCTTGTAGTCGGACAGTTCCCCAGATTCCAGTGGGTTGTCCTGGTAGCCGACTTTGGCCAGGTTGCGCTTGGTGAATTCGTCGGAGTTGGCGATCACCAGCCCGCCGATTGGCAGGTCGGTGATGTTGGCCTTCAGGGCCGCGGGGTTCATCGCAACCAACACGTCGGGCCGGTCACCGGCGGTGAGGATGTCGTGGTCAGCGATTTGGATCTGGAACGACGAGACGCCCGGCAGCGTGCCCTGCGGCGCGCGGATCTCGGCCGGGTAGTTCGGTTGGGTCGCCAGGTCGTTACCGAAAAGCGCTGCCTCGGAAGTGAACCGGTCGCCGGTGAGCTGCATGCCGTCGCCGGAGTCCCCGGCGAAACGGATGACAATTTGTTCCAGTTTCTCCCGCTTTTGCGGTTCGGGCAGCGCGCCATTGGCTCGGTGTGAATCCGCGTGAGATTCTGACCTGGTTCCGTTGTCGTTCGGACCCACGTCCCCGCCTTCCATCGCTGTTCACCGCACGGGTACGTTGCAGCTACCGGTGCCCATCGTCTCAGTGATCCCCCGGCCGGGTGTATGTCACTGGCGGTACCGATTATTGCACTATTCTTAGGGATTCAGTGACGCTGATGCACACCACCACATTACCGCGAATTGCCTAAAATGCGAGGTCAGACACACGCGATCGGTGGATCTTGGGACAAAATGTGGTGTTCGTCACTTTTGCTGGCACGCGAACTCTAAGAATCGAAGTTACGCGCCGGTAACATTTGCTAGCGGCTTGTCCTAACCCCTCCCTCCCCCATTCGGGGGAGGCGCCGTCGCCGCGTCGGCGGCCCGTTTGGCGGCATTCGGCCCGGTTTCGGGCATGGCGACCGAGTAGAGCGTCAACCCCGCCCCGGCCAGTGCGCCCAGCGAGATGAACGCCGCGTGGTAGCCAGCGACCACCACGATCCACCCGGCGACGATGTTCGACAGGGCCGCGCCGACGCCCCATGCCGTCGTCGCTGCGCCCAAGCTGACGTTGAATCGCCCGGTTCCGTGCGTAAGGTCCTGCACGACGAGCGGGAACAGCGCGCCGAAAATGCCGGCTCCGACGCCGTCGAGGATCTGGACGCCGACCAGCCAGTGCGAGTTGTCGGAAAACGTATAGAGGAAGCCGCGCGCCATCAAGACGGCGAACGCGACCAGAAAGATCGGCTTTCGTCCCCAGCTGTCGGCCTTGGCCCCGGCCAGGTACGCCGTTGGCACCATCACGACCTGCGCGGCGACAATGCACGTCGCCATCAACGCCGTGCCGACGTCGGTGTTCTGCAGCGCCAGCACCTGTCCGACCAGCGGCAGCATCGCCGCGTTAGCGAGATGGAAGGTGAACATGGCCGCCGCGAAGATCAGCAATCTGCGGTCGTGAAATAACACCGCGAACCCGGACGGCCGCGGGTGGGCCGCTTCGGGTGTGTGGTCCATCCCGCGGGCCACATCGTGGTCGATCGCGTCGCCGGGGATCCGCAGCGTTGCCACCACGCTGAGGGCGGCCATGACGGCCAGCACCCAGAACACCACCACCGGGCCGAGATAGTAAGCCAGTCCGCCGGTGATGGCACCGGCCGCCGCATTGCCGGCATGGTTGAACGATTCGTTGCGCCCGACCCGTCGCGAGAAGAGTCTCGTGCCGACCAGGCCGAGCGTGATCGCGGCCAACGCGGGTGCGAAGACCGAGCCGGCGACTCCGGTGAGGGCTTGCAAAATCGAGATCGCGAAGAAGCGGGGAAACAGTGGCATGGCCAGGGACCCCGCCGTCACCGTGACCGCGCCGGCGATTATCAACGCTCGCTTGGCGGTCGTCCGATCGACGAACGCGCCAACCGGTGTCTGCGCGATGATCGCCGCGATGCCGCCGACCCCCATGACGAGGCCGATCGAGGCCTGGTCCCAATGATGGGTCAGCAGGAGGTAGATCGACAGGTACGGACCCAGACCATCGCGAACGTCAGCCAGAAAGAAGTTCGATAAATCCAGCGCGTGCGCGGTTCGCCGCGGAACTGCCCCAGCGGCCTCGGCACTCAACGGCTACCGAAGGGCGGGCTCACTGGGCCTGATTGCCCGGCTAGGCGCTCTTGTCGCGGCGTTCGGTGCGGGCCGGCTTGCGCGGGACGATCGTCGGCAACACGTTGTCCTTCACCGTCTCCTTGGTCACCACGACCTTGGCGACGTCGTCACGGCTGGGGATGTCGTACATCACCGGCAGCAGGACTTCTTCCATGATCGCGCGCAACCCGCGGGCCCCGGTGCCCCGATGAATCGCCTGCTCGGCGATCGCTTCCAACGCATCCTCGGTGAACTCGAGTTCGACGTTGTCCATCTCGAAGAGCCGGGTGTACTGCTTGACCAAGGCGTTCTTCGGCTGGGACAGGATCTTGACAAGAGAGTCCATGTCCAAGTTCGTCACCGACGCGACCACCGGCAACCGGCCGATGAATTCGGGAATCAGCCCGAATTTGATCAGGTCTTCCGGCATGACTTCGGCGAAGTGGTCGGTGGTGTCTATCTCGGCTTTGGAACGCACCTCGGCCCCGAAGCCCAAACCACGTTTGCCGACCCGGTCGGAGACGATCTTCTCCAGCCCCGCGAACGCGCCGGCCACGATGAACAGCACGTTGGTGGTGTCGATCTGGATGAACTCCTGGTGTGGGTGCTTGCGTCCGCCCTGCGGGGGCACCGACGCCTGGGTGCCCTCCAAGATCTTCAACAGCGCCTGCTGCACGCCTTCCCCGGAGACGTCGCGGGTGATCGACGGGTTCTCGCTCTTGCGGGCGATCTTGTCGACCTCGTCGATGTAGATGATGCCGGTCTCGGCGCGCTTGACGTCGTAGTCGGCGGCCTGAATGAGCTTGAGCAGAATATTCTCGACGTCTTCGCCGACATAGCCGGCCTCGGTCAGCGCGGTGGCGTCGGCGATCGCGAAGGGGACGTTGAGCATCTTGGCCAGGGTTTGAGCCAGGTAGGTCTTGCCGCAGCCGGTGGGTCCCAGCATCAAGATGTTGGACTTGGTCAGCTCGACGGGTTCACCCGACCGGGAATCGCGGCCCTTCTCGCCGGCCTGAATCCTCTTGTAGTGGTTGTAGACAGCGACCGCAAGCGTCCGCTTCGCGGTGTCCTGACCGATGACGTAACCCTCTAAGAAGTCGCGGATCTCGGCGGGCTTGGGCAGCTCATCGAGTTTGACATCGTCGGCGTCGGCGAGTTCCTCTTCGATGATCTCGTTGCAAAGATCGATGCATTCATCGCAGATGTATACGCCTGGGCCCGCAATAAGCTTTTTGACCTGCTTCTGGCTCTTTCCGCAGAACGAGCACTTCAGGAGGTCACCGCCGTCTCCGATGCGCGCCATGGTGCTGGGGGCCTACTTCCTGTTCACCGTTTTGATCGTGCTATGCCGCGTGTATTTCCCGACGCTACCCGCTTGTTGCGGAGCGATGCGACCGTTAGAGCCGAATCGCGTCGGTGATATTCGTGCTTGCGTGCCTGAACATATCGCCTGAGGCGGCCCCACGCTTGCCGGAACGCGCCACTGTGTCCCTGGCGTGTCGCGGCTGTTATGCGACTGAGAGGCGGACGTGCTCGGCGGCTCTAGATTAGGCCTGTGGGTTTCGCCGTGCCCGAGAATACCGCGTTAATCGCCGATGGCGGTCTGGCGACCGAACTCGAGGCGCGAGGTCATGACCTTTCGGACGGGTTGTGGTCGGCGCGGCTGCTGGTGGAGGCCCCGCGGGAGGTCACCGCGGTGCATACGGCGTTCTTTCGCGCCGGGGCGATGATCGCGACCACGGCCAGCTACCAAGCGTCCTTCGACGGCTTCGCCGACAGCGGGATCGGCCGCGACGACACCGTCCGATTGCTTCGGCGCAGCGTCGAACTCGCCAAGACCGCGCGCGACGAAGTCGGCGATGCGAGCCGCCGGGTGGCCGCATCGGTCGGCCCGTACGGCGCCGCACGGGCCGACGGCTCGGAATACCGCGGACGCTACGGGCTTGGCGTCGCGCAGCTAGAAGACTGGCACCGGCCTCGGCTGGAGGTGCTGGCAGACGCCGGCGCCGACGTGCTGGCGCTGGAAACCATCCCCGACGTCGACGAGGCCGAGGCACTGGTGAACCTGGTGCAATCTCTCGGTGTGCCGGCCTGGCTCAGCTACACCATCGACGGCACACGCACCCGCGCCGGTCAGCCGCTGGCTGACGCCTTCGCCGTGGCGGTCGGGATACCGGAAATCGTCGCGGTCGGGGTCAACTGCTGCGCACCCGACGACGTGCTCCCGGCGATCAGGCAGGCCCGAGAAACCGGCAAACCGGTGATCGTGTATCCCAACAGCGGCGAGCGCTGGGATAGCGCTCGGCGCGCTTGGGTCGGCCCATCGCGGTTCTCGGCGCGGTTAGCCGTGCAGTGGGCGGCGGCCGGCGCGCGAGTCATCGGCGGGTGCTGCCGGGTGCGGCCGGCCGACATCGCCGAGCTGGCGACCGCGCTGAACTAGCCGGCTGATCGGCGCAAGCGGTCAATCACGCCGTCTGCGCCGAGAGCTTCCGGTACTCCAGCACGGTGTCGATGATCCCGTAGTCCTTGGCGTCTTCGGCGGTCAGGATCTTGTCGCGGTCGGTGTCTTTGCGGATCGTCGCGGCGTCCTTGCCGGTGTGATGGGCCAGCGTGGTTTCCATCAGCGTGCGCATCCGCTCGATCTCGGCGGCCTGGATCTCCAAGTCGGAGAACTGGCCCTGGATCACCCCCGACAACGACGGCTGGTGGATCAGCACCCGCGCGTTAGGCAGCGCCATCCGCTTGCCCGGCGTTCCGGCCGCCAACAGCACCGCCGCGGCCGAGGCGGCCTGACCCAGGCACACCGTCTGGATGTCGGCGCGCACGTACTGCATCGTGTCGTAGATCGCCATCAGCGAGGTGAACCCGCCACCCGGCGAATTGATGTACATGGTGATGTCGCGGTCTGGATCGAGGGATTCCAGCACCAGTAGCTGGGCCATGATGTCGTTGGCCGACGCGTCGTCGACCTGGACGCCGAGAAAGATGATGCGTTCCTCAAACAGCTTGTTATAAGGGTTGGACTCCTTGACGCCGAAGCTCGAATGCTCGATGAACGACGGCAGGATGTAACGCGCTTGGGGTTGGAGGTCGGGGTTCATATTGATGGGGCTCCGTTTGTCTCGGCGCGGGTGATGATGTGGTCGACGAACCCGTATTCCAGCGCCTCCTTGGCGGTGAACCAGCGGTCGCGATCCGAATCCGCCACGATGCGCTCGATCGGCTGGCCGGTGAATTCGGCGTTGAGCCGGAACATCTCCTGCTTGATGACGGCGAACTGCTCGGCCTGGATGGCGATGTCGGCCGCGCTACCGGTCACCCCACCCAGCGGCTGGTGCATCAGGATGCGGGCGTGCGGCAGCGCGTAACGCTTGCCCTTGGTGCCGGCGGCCAGCAGGAACTGGCCCATCGACGCGGCCATCCCCATCCCATAAGTGGCGATGTCGCACGGTGCCAACACCATCGTGTCGTAGATCGCCATCCCGGCGCTGATCGATCCGCCCGGAGAGTTGATGTACAGCGAGATGTCCTTGTTGGAGTCTTCGGCCGCGAGCAGCAGGATCTGCGCGCACAGCCGGTTCGCGATGTCGTCATCCACCTGCGACCCCAGGAAAATGATGCGCTCAGAGAGCAGACGCTCATAGACCGAATCGACGAGGTTCAGACCTCCCGCGTTCGCCCGCATTTCAGTCGCACGGCTCACAGTGGGTTACCTGCTTTCTCGAGTTCCGTATTCATCGACACTAACCAACCGGGGCCGCCGCGCACTCCCCGAAGTCCCCGCGTTCGCTCACAGCGTCACTTCGTATCGCCCGACGGCTCTTCCGAGGAGGCACCGGCCTCTCCGTCGTCGACGACTTCAGCTTCCTCGCCTACCTCGTCGACTCCCGCGGCCTTCCCCTCATTCCCGGCCTCCGGTTGGGAGCGCGTGCCGAAGAATTCCGAGGTGTCGACGACGTTGCCGCCGGTGTCGGTAACCGTCGCCGCCTCGACCGCGGCGGCGATGGTCAGCCCGCGCCGCACGTCGGCGAACATCGCCGGCAGCTGATTGTTCTCCTGGAGGTAGGCGAGCAACTGTTGGGGTTCAATGCCGTACTGCTGCGACGAGAGCACGAGCCGTTCGGTGAGGTCCTGCTGGCTCACCTGAATGTCGAGGTCGTCGCCCAGTGCGTCCAGCAGCAACTGCGTCTTGATGGCCTTCTCGGCGTTCGAGCGGGTGTTCGCGTCGAACTCTTCGCGCGACGAGCCCTGCTTTTCCAGCGCTTCGGCGAACTTGGCTTCGTCGTGATCGAGGCCATGCAGCGCGTTGTGCACGGTGTTGTCCACCTGGGCCTGCACGATCGCTTCCGGCAGCGGCATGTCGACCTGCTCGAGCAAGGTATCCAACGCGGCCACGCGGATGTCCTCCGCCTGCTGGACACGCTTGGCCCCGCTCACCTGATCGGCCAGACTGGCGCGCAACTCGTCGATGGTGTCGAATTCGCTTGCCAGCTGGGCGAATTCGTCATCGGGTTCCGGCAGCTCGCGCACCTTGACCGAGCCGACAGTCACGGTGACTTCGGCTTCCTTCCCGGCCTGCGGACCGGCCGCCATCGTGGTGGTGAAGGTCCGGCTTTCCCCGGCTGACAGGCCGACGATCGCATCGTCGACACCGTCGATGAGCTGGCCGGAGCCGACCTGATGTGACAGTCCCTTCGTCGCTGCCTCGGGGAGATCTTCGCCGTCGATCTTGGCCGACAGGTCGATCGAGACGAAGTCGCCGGCCACGGCGGGCCGCTCGACTCCGGTCAGGGTGCCGAACCGGGCACGCAAGGACTGCAGTTCGGCATCGACGTCCTCGTCGCTGACTTTGATCGGATCGACGGTGATCTTCAGCGCACTCAGGTCGGGCAGCGTGATCTCAGGCCGTACGTCGACCTCGGCGGTGAAAACCAGCTCCTGGCCGTACTCCTTTTTGGTCACTTGAATATCGGGTTGGCCCAGCGGTCGCACGTCGGATTCGGTGACGGCCTGGCCATAGCGGCTGGGCAACGCCTCGTTGACGACCTGGTCGAGCATCGCCTCGCGGCCGACGCGCGCTTCCAGGAGCTTGGCCGGCGCCTTGCCGGGACGGAACCCCGGCAATCGCACCTGCTTGGCCAGCTCTTTGTAGGCCCTGTCGAAGTCGGGCTGCAGCTCGGTGAAAGGCACCTCAACGTTGATGCGAACCCGGGTGGGGCTCAACTGCTCGACGGTGCTCTTCACCGGTTTGCTCCTCGTTTGTACTGGCGGATCTTCTGCTGGTCTTCTAATGGCCGAGCCCGTTGGCCGTGGCGCGCCGGTCGGGGTGACAGGATTTGAACCTGCGGCCTTCCGCTCCCAAAGCGGATGCGCTACCAAGCTGCGCTACACCCCGCGCTGACCTCGCGATCCTACGGCCAAGCCCCGCCATTCCAGTAACGGCCTCACAACCAGATCACCGGACGGCATCATTTGGATTTGATGTCTGCCGCGACGTACAGTCGCGCTCGACTAATACACGCGGGCGTAGCTCAATGGTAGAGCCCTAGTCTTCCAAACTAGCTACGCGGGTTCGATTCCCGTCGCCCGCTCCAAGCGGGCATTTGACACAACGGCCGACTAGGCTGGAGGCGCTGAGCAGGCCGACGACGCCCCGGAGGCCGACAGATGCAGCCGGCGGCCGATTGGGCCCGATCGGCCAGGCTGAGGAGGCCGACAATTCAGCACACTGGCACCACGGCCCAGGTCGCAATCCACGGCTCATGCACGTCGCGCTTCGAGCGGGTACGCGACGCGTTCGAGCGGAACTTTTTGCAGGGCAAAGAGGTTGGTGCAGCGGTCGCGGCCTGGGTGGACGGCGAGTTGGTCGTCAACCTGTGGGCCGGTTCTGCCGATGCTGGGGGTACCCGACCGTGGCAGGTGGACACGGTAGCCACCGTGCTATCCGGCACCAAGGGCCTGACCAGCACATGCGTACATCAGCTCGTCGAACGCGGTGAGCTCGATCTGGATGCGCCGATATCGCGTTATTGGCCCGAGTTCGGGCAGGCCGGCAAGGAGGCCATCACCACCAAGATGGTGATGAGTCACCGCTCGGGGGTGATCGGGCCGCGCAAGCGAATGCCCTGGCAGCAGGTCACCGACTGGGACTTGGTCTGCGAACGGTTGGCCGCCGCTGAACCCTGGTGGGAGCCCGGAACCGCGCAGGGCTACCACATGACGACTTACGGCTTCATCCTCGGCGAAGTGTTCCGCCGGGTGACCGGCAACACCGTCGGTCACTACCTGCGCACCGAGATCGCCGAGCCACTCGGCGCCGAGGTTCACATCGGCTTGTCGCGCGCCGAACAACGCCGCTGCGCCGATCTGGTGGAAAAGCCCCACATCCGCAAGATGCTGGCCGACGTCAACGCCCCCGGCTACCCCACCACGCTGGCCGAACATCCCAAGGCCGGCCTGGCCGTGTCGATGGGGTTCGCACCCGACGACGAAGTCGGCTCCAACGATCTCGAGTTGTGGCGCGAGGTCGAGTTCCCGGGCACCAACGGGCAGGTCTCGGCGCTGGGGCTGGCGACCTTCTATAACGCGCTGGCGCAGGAGCAACTGCTCAGTCGCCGGCACATGGATCTGATCCGGGTGTCGCAGGGCGGCTTCGACACGGATCTGGTCCTCGGCCCGCGGGTGGCCGACCACGGGTGGGGTCTGGGCTACATGCTCAACCAGCGCTGTGTCAACGGACCCAATCCGCGGATTTTGGGCCATGGCGGCCTGGGCGGCTCGTTCGGTTTCGTGGACCTCGAGCACCGGATCGGTTACGCGTACGTGATGAACCGGTACGACGCCACCAAGGCCAACGCCGACCCGCGCAGCGTGGCGCTCAGTGACGAGATTTATGCGGCGCTCGGGGTCAAGAAGGGCTGAGCCCGACAGCTGCCGCGCCCGGCTGATGCACAGAACCGCACCCGCCTAGCCGTGGAGCCCGACGTTGGCAGATGCGATTGTGTACAACGATTCGACTGGACCGACGTCAGCCGAAGGCTCTCACCATCCCCGTCCGGGTGGCGGCCCGCCGTGGTCGTGGTCCCATCCTGGTCCGCCGGGTCCCCCGTGGTCCCATCCTGGTCCGCCGGGTCCCCCGCGGTCCCATCCTGGTCCCCCGCGGTCCCATCCTGGTCCGCCTGGTCCTCGGAAGTTGTCGTGGCAACCCCCCCAGTCCCAGTTATCGCCCCAACCGGGATCCCAGAACTCACCCGGGCACCATTGTGGGAATGGACCGGGCTGGGCTTGAGCGTCGGTTGCTGCGGCTACACCGGCGAAACCCAAGCCGGCGGCCATGGCGACTGTTGCTGCGGCGATGCCTGCGATTCTCTTCACCGGCCCAGGCTACCCACGACGGTCAGCCCCGAAACTCCTGGACGTCCAACCGTTCTCGATCCGACGCATTAGCTTAGCCGACCCGATATCAGCGACGCGCAAAAGTCACGGTCGCGGCTCACCGCGACAGTCACCGGCACTGACAACGGCTTTAGTGGGGGTTAGGCCCGCCCGGCTCATCAGGTCCGCCCGGAGGCGGTTCCCCGGGACCCCATCCCGGTCCCCAGTGCGGATCGGGATGAGGGTTAGGCCCAGGTCCCCGCCAGTCATCGTGGCAGCCTCCCCAGTCCCAATTGGGACCCCAACCTGGGTCCCAGAAGTCGCCTGGGCACCACTGCGGGAAGGGGCCCGGTTGAGCTTGAGCCTGCGTCGCAGCGTCCAAACCGGCCAGCCCCAGGCCGGCGGCCATCGCGGCCGACGCTGCTAAAAAGTGGACGACATTTTTCATATTGCCTTCCTAGCAAACATAAGCAGTGCACCAGTCAGTGCCTTCTCGTTGGCGCCACCGGCAACGACCGTGGCCTCAATGAGGCTCAAGCGCAATACTTTTGGGGTGGTCGTACACCTATCGTTCCTTATACAACGGCAGTCACACACGAAACTGCCCTACTGCGAGGCGAATTCGCTGAAAACCCAAACCAGCAATCAGAGCGGCCGTCGCGACCGCAGGACCTACAGATTCTTTTCGTGTGACTTCGTCGCCAAACCCGCTGACCGACAACGGTGATCAACACTCGCGCCAGATCTGGATACCGCGCCCTCAGCTTCTCCCGGACTAGTCGCTCGAGGACGAGTCGCCCCCGCCGGACGAGTCGCCTCCGCCGGACGAGTCGCCTCCGCCGGACGAGTCGCCTCCGCCGGACGAGTCGCCTCCGCCGGATGAGTCGGGTCCTGCGGATGTGCCGGCATCCGGTCCAGGCGCGGCCGGCCCCGCTCCGCCCGCATCCGGTGCAGGCGCGTCCGGCCCCGCTCCGCCCGCATCCGGTCCAGGCGTGCCCGGTCCAGGTCCACCGGCATCCGGTCCAGGCGTGCCCGGTTCTGGCCCAGATCCCGGTCCTCCGGGCCCACCCGGTTCTCCCGGTCCCCCAGGTTCATGTCCTCCAGGCCCCCCCGGTCCACCAGGTCCACCAGGTTCTCCCGGTCCACCCGGTTCTCCAGGTCCACCGGGCCCGTGGCCGCCATGATCCCCAGGGCCCCCGGGTCCACCCGGTCCACCCGGTCCACCCGGTTCTCCAGGTCCACCGGGTCCGTGGCCGCCATGATCCCCAGGGCCGCCCGGTCCGGGCCCCCCAGGCCCACCGGGGCCTCCGGGTCCTCCCGGTCCGGGGCCACCAGGTCCGCCAGGCCCGCCCGGTCCCGAGCCTCCAGGCCCACCCGGTCCCGGCCCGCCGGGTCCTCCAGGGCCGCCAGGTCCGCCGGGGCGGCCCGGCTGCGGCACACCCGGGTTACTAACGTTCGGTGGACGTTGGACGATGGTGGGTCCGTTGTTGATGATCGTTGGTTGCCAGTTGGCATGGCACGAGTTCCAGTCCCAGTTAAGCCCCCATGCCGGATCCCAGAAATCGCCCGGGCACCAATTGATGTTGGGCCCGGGTTGCGCATCGGCCTCGGTCGCGGCGGCCAAACCGACCCACCCCAAACCGGCGGCCAACACCGCTGTCGCGGCAATACAGCTTGCGAACTTGTTCATGCGGATATGGATATCGGGACAAGCTATGTGCTTGCCCAGCAGATGCTGGTGTTCAGATGAGCAATTGCAGACGCCTTTGCTGCTGTTCATCCTGTCATGCTGCAGCACGTCGTCTCACGCCTGGCAGGTTTGGCACCAAAAGACGTTTCGGCCCTCCAACTCGGCCGTGCGGATCACGGTCCCGCACACCCGGCACGGCTCCCCGGCGCGCCGGTATACATAAGTGCGCGGCCGACCCGGGCCGTACGACGGCGCACCGTGGTCGTGTTCGGGGCGTACCGCGATGATCTTGCCGCGCCTCAACCCGATTTTCATCAGCTCCACCAAATCGGTCCATGCCTCGTCGAACTCGGCTTCACCGATCGCCCGGCCGACCCGATACGGGTCGATGCGATGTCGGAAGAGCAGCTCATTCCGGTAGACGTTGCCCACCCCGGCGATGACCGTCTGGTCCATCAACAGCGCGCCGATTGGCCTGCGTGACTTGGTGATCCGTGCCCACGGCCACGCGGGGTCGGCGTCACGGCGAAGCGGGTCAGGCCCGAGCCGAGAAACCACATCGGCGACTTGCGCATCATCGAGAATCTCGCACACCGTCGGCCCGCGTAGATCGGTGCCGTATTCCGCGCCGACCATCCGCATCCGCACCTGGCCGACTGGAACGGGCATCGCCACATCAGAAGGCCGTGGCCATTCGGTGAAGGTGCCATAGAGACCGAGGTGCACATGCACGGTCGACCCACCGACATAGTGGTGAAACAGGTGCTTACCCCACGCGCTGGTGCGCTTCAGTACCCGGCCGTCGACTGCGGTCGCCGCCACAGAGAACCGACCCTGCGGACTCGAGACCGCCACTGGCGCACCGGCATATCGGCGCTGGTGCAGCCGGGCCAGTCGATGCAGGGTATGCCCTTCGGGCACGGAGGCTATCCAGCTTCGCCACCAGGCACTGGAGGTGCCTGGTGGGTGCGCTCGTACTCGTCGAGAATGTCGATACGTCGTTGGTGCCGTTCGGCTTTCGACCACGGCGTGGTCAAGAAGGCGTCAACCATGGCCAGCGCTTCGGGAACGGTGTGCATGCGACCACCGATGCCGATCAGCTGGGCGTTGTTGTGCTCGCGGGCCAGTGATGCGGTTTCGACGCTCCACGCCAACGCACAGCGAATTCCAGGCACCTTGTTCGCGGCGATCTGTTCGCCGTTGCCCGATCCACCCAGAACGATGCCCAAGCTGCCCGGGTCGGCGAGTGTGCGCGTCGCGGCCGCGATGCAGAACGCCGGGTAGTCGTCCTCGGGGTCGTAGCTGAAGGCACCGCAATCGATCGGCTCGTGTCCGGTTTCCTTCAGGTGTTCGATGATCTGCTGTTTGAGCTCGAATCCGGCGTGGTCAGAACCCAGGTAGACGCGCATGCCCGCAATCCTTACCCGGCTGAACTGAACGGCGCAATGCGATCAGTCGAATTCCGGTGGCTCGGTACGGCTCCGCTTGAGCTCCCAGAAGTGCGGGTAGGCCGCGAAAGTCACCGAGGCGTCCCATAGCTTGCCGGCCTCCTCACCGCGGGGAATCCTCGACAGCACCGGGCCGAAGAACGCGACCCCGTTGACGTGGATGGTCGGTGTGCCGACGTCGTCGCCGACGGCGTCTATCCCGGCGTGATGGCTCTTACGCAGGGCGTCGTCGTAGGCTTCGGTGTCAGCGGCGTCCGCCAGTTCGGACGGCAAACCGACCTCCGCGAGCGACTGCTTGATGACGTCGTCCAGGTCTTTGTTGCCCTCGTTGTGAATGCGGGTGCCCATGGCGGTGTACAGCGGCGCGAGCACCTTGGCGCCGTGGGCCTGCTCGGCGGCAATCGCCACCCGCACCGGCCCGAAAGCCTTCGCCAACCGTTCCTTGTATTCCGCTGGCAGACCCTCGCGGTTCTCGTTGAGCACCGCCAAGCTCATCACGCGGAAATTGACCTCGATGTCGCGGACCTTCTCCACCTCCAGGATCCAGCGGGAGGTGATCCATGCCCACGGGCACAGCGGATCGAACCAAAAATCGGCAACTGACTTGTCAGGCATAGAAGGTCCTCTCGTCGACGGTCGACTAGCCGTCCAGCACAACCCTAGCCGCGGCGGTCCTGTTCCCGTGGCTGATATCGATTGCCCCGGCCGCTGCGCGGCCCGCATCGTCGCCGGGCCTAAGTTGCATTGCCAGGCTCCTCCTCGGGCCGCTGCGCGGCCCGCATCGTCGCCGGGCCTAAGTTGCATTGCCAGGCTCCTCCTCGGGCCGCTGCGCGGCCCGCATCGTCGCCGGGCCTAAGTTGGACATGTGGCACTTCCGAACCTCACCCGTGACCAGGCCGCCGAACGCGCCGCGCTGGTCACCGTCGACAGTTACCGGATCGTTCTGGATCTCACCGACGGCACCGGCGGACCAAGCGACCGGACCTTCCGCTCCGTCACCACCGTGCAGTTCGATGCGCTCCCCGGCGCCGACACCGTCATCGACCTCGCCGCTGAGACGGTGCGCAGCGCAACTCTCAACGGCCGCGACCTCGACGTGTCCGCGTACAACGAGTCGACCGGAATTGCACTGACCGGTCTGGCCGAGCGCAACATCGTCGTGGTCGACGCGGACTGCCTCTACTCTCACACCGGTGAGGGCCTGCACCGATTCGTAGACCCGGTCGACAACGAAGTCTATTTGTATTCGCAATTCGAAACCGCCGACGCCAAGCGGATGTTCGCCTGCTTCGACCAGCCCGACCTCAAAGCGACGTTCGATCTGTCGGTGACGGCATCGCAGCACTGGCACGTCGTGTCGAACGGTGCCGCGCTCGGCATCGACGGTGGCGTGCACACGTTTGCCACCACACCGCGGATGAGCACCTACCTGGTGGCGCTGATTGCCGGCCCGTATACACGCTGGGATGACACCTACAGCGACGAGTACGGCGAGATTCCGCTGGGCATCTTCTGTCGCGCCACCCTCGCCGAGTTCATGGATGCCGACCGGCTGTTCACCGAGACCAAGCAAGGATTCGGCTTCTATCACAAGAACTTTGGCGTCCCATACGCGTTCGGCAAATACGACCAGCTATTCGTCCCGGAGTTCAATGCCGGCGCCATGGAGAACGCCGGTGCGGTGACCTTCTTGGAGGACTACGTGTTCCGCAGCAAGGTCACCCGCGCGTCCTATGAGCGTCGCGCCGAAACGGTGCTGCACGAGATGGCGCACATGTGGTTCGGCGACTTGGTCACCATGCGGTGGTGGGACGACCTGTGGCTCAACGAGTCGTTCGCGACCTTCGCCTCGGTGCTGTGCCAAAGCGAGGCCACCGAATTCACCCAAGCCTGGACGACATTCGCCAACACCGAAAAGTCGTGGGCCTACCGGCAGGATCAGCTACCCACGACGCATCCGGTGGCGGCCGACATTCCCGACCTGGCCGCCGTCGAGGTCAACTTCGACGGCATCACCTACGCCAAAGGCGCCAGTGTGCTCAAGCAGCTGGTGGCCTATGTCGGGCTGGAGCATTTCCTGGCCGGTCTGCGCGACTATTTCCGCGCCCACGCCTTTGGCAACGCCACGTTCGACGATCTGCTGACCGCGCTGGAAAAGGCCTCCGGCCGCGACCTTTCCGACTGGGGCCGACAGTGGCTCAAGACCACCGGCCTGAACACGCTGCGCCCCGACTTCGACGTTGACGCGCATGGCCGGTTCACCCGGTTCGCGTTGGCGCAAAGCGGCGCTGAGCCCGGCGCCGGCGAGACTCGGGTGCACCGGCTGGCGGTCGGCATCTACGACGACGACGGCGCCGGTCGCTTGGTGCGAGTGCATCGCGAAGAGCTCGACATCAGCGGCGCGAGCACCGAAGTTCCTGCGCTGGTTAATGTTTCACGGGGCAAATTGATTCTGGTGAATGATGATGATTTGACCTATTGCTCGCTGCGGCTGGACCCCGAGTCACTGCAGACCGCGCTGCACCGCATCGCCGACATCGCCGAGCCGCTGCCGCGCACACTCGTGTGGTCGGCGGCTTGGGAGATGACCCGCGACGCCGAACTGCGCGCCCGCGACTTCGTGTCGCTGGTCTCCGGCGGCGTTCAGGCCGAGACCGAGGTAGGGGTGGCGCAACGGCTGCTGCTGCAGGCGCAGACCGCACTGGGTGCCTACGCCGACCCCGACTGGGCCCGTTCAGACGGCTGGCCGGCGTTCGCTGATCGGCTGCTGGAACTCGCCCGCGGCGCGCAGGAAGGGTCGGACCATCAGCTGGCCTTCGTCAATGCGCTGTGCACATCGGTGCTGTCGACCCGGCATGTCGTGGTGCTGGCCGACCTGCTCGACCATGACCCCGCCGAGTCGGGACTGGCCGGTCTATCGATCGACACCGATCTGCGGTGGCGCATCGTCACCGCGCTGGCCGCGGCCGGCGATATCGACGGCGACGGCCCGGAGACTCCCTTCATCGACGCCGAGGTGCAACGCGACCCGACGGCTGCCGGCAAGCGGTATGGCGCGCAGGCCTCGGCGGCCCGGCCGCAGGTAGCCGTCAAGGAGAAGGCGTGGACCCAGGTCACCGAGGACGACACGCTGCCCAACACCGTCGCGCGGTCGATCATCGCCGGTTTCGTGGAACCCGGGCAGTCCGAGTTGCTGAAACCGTTCGGTGCGCGCTACTTCGCGGCGATTTCGGGCATTTGGGAGCGTCGGTCCAGCGAGGTTGCCCAGACGGTGGTTGTTGGGCTGTATCCCTCGTGGGACATCAGCGAGGACGGCATCGCCGCGGCCGACAGGTTCCTCGCCGATCCCGGGCTGCCGCCGGCGCTGCGCCGGCTAGTGCTCGAGGGCCGCGCCGCTGTCGAGCGGTCGCTGAAGGCCCGCAAGTTCGACACCTCCGACGCCAGCTGACGGCGCCGAGAGCTAGGCCGGTGAGATGCCGGCGCTGGTCACCCGGACCGCGCTGACCAGGCCGTCGATCAGGTGGCCCTCCTGGAACGCCGACGCCGCGGCGGCGATACCGAGCGGCGCGGACGACTCGACGCCCCGGCCGCGCACCTGGGAGCCGTAGGCCACCTCGATCACATGCTGATCGGGTGAGACGGCGATCAGCACGGCGTTGTCCGGCGTCGGTACCCTGCCCAGGACCTCGCGGGCTCGCGCTGCGGTGTCGCTGCCCAGGTCCCCGATGTAGACGGCGAACCGCGCGCCGGCGGCCCGCGAGCCGTAGGTCAACGCGTCGTCAAGGGTGACGAGGTCGTCGATGGGGAACGGGTAGTGCACCGACACCTCTCCGGGTTCGGTGACCCCGGAGATCCGCCCGCTGGTGGTGATCACCGAGCCGTTGGGCAACTCGGCAGGCGTGACGGTTGCGACCTCACCACTTGCCACTGGCGCCACCTCCCACGCTGAATTCCGATGTGCCGTGGCCGGAATGCGCCCCGTGGCCGTTACCGAGAACCTCGTCGGTGGCGGCCCACAGAATTGGGGCATGCGTCCATGGCTCGGACATCTTGTAGGTCGCCGGGTGCGGTCCCTTGTGCGACCAGATCAGCGCCACCAGCACGATCACCAGCAACAACGGGATCCCCACGAGGTAGAGGTGGACTTCCATCATGCTCACGACGCAAACCGTATCCCACCGGCGGTCATCGGGTGCAGTCAGACAACAAACCGGGCTAGGCCGCGCCTTCGCCGAGGTATCGCGCCCACGACGGGTCGAGTTCTTTGACCGTCGAGAGCAGCCGCCAGTGCTGGCCTTTCGGCGAGGTCGGCGCCAACCGCAGCGACCAGCCGAGTTCGGTGAGCAACTTGTCACCCTTTCGGTGGTTACAGGTTGAGCAGCATGCGACGCAGTTCTCCCAGGAGTGATCGCCGCCGCGGCTCCGGGGCACCACGTGGTCGATGGTGTCGGCCTTGGCCCCGCAGTACGCGCAACAGAAGCGGTCACGGTGCATCAGTGCGGCCCTGGTCATCGGGACACGAGCCCGGTAGGGCACCCGGACGTATGACCGCAGCCGAATCACCGACGGCAACGCGATCGATCTGGTCGCCGAGTGAATGACGGGTCCGGACGGATCGTCGTGCACGACGTCGGCTTTGCCGCAGATCAGCATGATGACCGCCCGACGGACGGGCAACGCGGTCAGCGGCTCGTAGGTGGAGTTCAGCAGCAGCACACGCCGGCGATTCCAGATAGATCCGGTGTCATGCGAAACGGGCGAGTGCGAGACGGCGGGGACGCTGGAGACACTGTGCAGGCATGGGCCGGTTGCGGACCCGGTTAGCCCTGCCGCGGCCCCTGAACTGCGGTGGCTGCGGCGTTTTTTGCCCTGCGACATACGCCCTCCGCCGACCAGTCCACCACGATTCGCCAGCGATCGCACGCCAAATTGGCGGGTGTTGGCTGGTCAATCCGGTGAACAGCCGGTGGCAACTTCTGCGCCGAGGGGTGCCACGCGCCCGGCCGTCGGTCCCGATGCCCCACAATGGAGGTGATGGAACAACTACAACGGTCTTTTTACGACGCTGTCGGTGGCGCGGACACCTTCCACGCGATCGTGTCGCGTTTTTACGAGCTGGTCGCCGAGGACGAAATCCTGCGTCGTGTCTACCCCTTAGACGACTTGGCGGGCGCGGAGGAACGGCTGCGGATGTTCCTCGAGCAGTACTGGGGCGGCCCCCGTACCTACTCCGACCAGCGCGGCCATCCCCGGCTGCGGATGCGGCATGCCCCGTTCCAGATCGGCCCGTTCGAGCGCGACGCCTGGCTGCGGTGCATGCATACCGCGATCGCGTCGATCGACTCTGACACCCTCGACGACGCGCATCGTAAGGAGCTGCTCGAGTACCTGGAGATGGCCGCGCACTCGCTGGTGAATTCTGCCCTCTGATGACGTCCCGGCAACGTGAACCGTGGTGGTCGCGCGCGGTCTTCTATCAGGTGTATCCGCGGTCCTTCGCCGATAGCAACGGCGACGGCGTCGGTGACCTCGACGGAGTGGCGTCGCGGCTGGACTATCTGGTCCGGCTGGGCGTCGACGCGCTATGGCTCAGCCCCATCATGGTGTCGCCGATGGCCGACCATGGCTACGACGTGGCGGACCCGCGCGATGTGGACACGCTGTTCGGCGGCCTGGCCGCTTTTGAACGACTGATCGCAGCGGCTCATGAGCGCGATATCAAGATCACGATGGATTTGGTGCCCAACCACACCAGCTCGCAGCATCCCTGGTTTCAGGAGGCGCTGGCCGCCGAACCAGGCAGCGCCGCCCGGAACCGCTACATCTTCCGCGACGGCCGGGGGCCCGGTGGGCTGGAGCCGCCGAATAACTGGCAGTCCGTGTTCGGCGGACCGTCCTGGACCCGGGTCGTGGAGCCGGACGGTAATCCGGGCCAGTGGTATCTGCATCTCTTCGACGTCGAACAGCCGGACCTCAACTGGGACAACCCAGAGGTCTTCGACGATCTTGAGAAGACGTTGCGGTTCTGGCTGGAGCGTGGCGTCGACGGGTTCCGCATCGACGTCGCGCACGGGATGGCTAAGCCGCCCGGCCTTCCGGACACCGATGTCGAAATGCGGCCACGGATGCTCAGCGACGGTGATCCACGGTTCAATCACCCCAATGTGCACGCGATTCACCGCAACATCCGCACCGTCATGGACGACTATCCCGAGGCGGTGACCATCGGAGAGGTTTGGGTTTTCGACAACGCCAGCTGGGCCGAGTACGTGCGCGCCGACGAGCTGCACCTGGGCTTCAATTTCCGCATGGTGCGAGCCGAATTCGACATCGCAAAAATCCACCATGCGATCGAGAACACCCTGGTTGCGGCAGCGATTGAAAACGCTACTCCCACATGGACGTTGGAAAATCACGATGTCGAGCGGGGACCCAGCCGCTACGGCGGTGGCGCGGTCGGACTCGATCGGGCGCGGGCGATGGCGATGGTTACGCTCGCCCTGCCCGGCGCGGTATTCATCTACAACGGGCAGGAGTTGGGGCTGCCCAACGTCGAGTTGCCCGACGAAGCGCTGCGTGATCCGACGTGGGAACGCTCGGCGCACACCGTACGCGGCCGCGACGGGTGCCGGATTCCGATGCCGTGGCGGGGCGACACTCCCCCGTTCGGGTTCTCCACATCACCCGACACCTGGCTGCCGATACCGCCGGAATGGGCGGCCCTGAGTGTCGAAAAGCAGCTCAGCGCAACCGACTCGACACTGGCGTTCTTCCAGCATGCGCTCGAAATACGCCGTAGCCGTGCGGAGTTCACCGGAAATCGGGTCGAGTGGCTGGCCGCAACGCGCGGCGCGCTGGTGTTCGCCCGCGGCGACGACGGGCTGCGTTGCGCACTGAACACCGGCAAGCGGCCGCTGCCGCTGCCGCTGGGAGACCTGATTCTCACCAGCGCGCCCTTGGTTGACGGGAAGTTGCCGCCCAATGCCGCCGCGTGGCTCGTGTAAGTAGCGCATCGGCGGCCCGCGTCTTTATACATGACCCATGACCTATGCATGGACAGTCATCGGAGCAGGACCCGCGGGGATCGCCGCAGTGGGACAACTGCTCGATCACGGGATAGGACCCGAGGACATCGCCTGGGTCGATCCGGCCTTCGCGGCAGGCGACCTCGGCGGCAAGTGGCGGTCGGTTTCGAGTAACACTCAGGTGGGCTTCTTCCTGAGCTATTTGAATGGCTCTTCCGCATTTCGGTTTGCAACAGCACCTCCGATGCCGCTGCGGGAAGTGGATCCCGACGAGACATGCGCTCTGGCGTTGGTCGCTGATCCTCTGGTGTGGATCACCCAACACCTGCGTGAGCGGGTGAAAGCATTTGAGACGACGGCGACCGCGCTCTTCTTAGAACGAAGGCAGTGGAGGATTGAAACGCAGCACCGGGAGCTGACCTCCAAAAACGTGATCTTGGCCGTCGGAGCAGTTCCCAAGAAGCTCAACTACCCCCAGCTGACGGAGATTCCGGTAGAAGTCGCCCTCGATCCCGAAAAGCTCGCGGAAGAAACCTTGGACGACACCACGATTGCCGTGTTTGGCTCTTCTCACTCGTCGATGATCGCCTTGCCGCATCTGTTGCGTCACCCCGTCAAGAAAGTGATCAACTTCTACCGCAGCCCGCTCAGATACGCGGTTTACCTGGATGACTGGATCCTGTTCGACGATTCTGGCCTCAAAGGACGAGCGGCTGAGTGGGCTCGAGAAAATATCGACGGCGTGCATCCAGACCGCCTGGAACGGTGCTGGGTCTCTAGTCCGGATTTTGAGGAAAAGCTCGCCGCATGCGACCGCGTCGTCTATACCGTCGGGTTTGAGCGCAGAACGTTGCCCGAAACGAGACAGTGGGGCCCGCTCGATTACAACCCCAACAACGGCGTGCTGGCCCCCGGATTGTTCGGCATCGGCATCGCGTTTCCGGCGCGAGCGACGGACCGCTACGGCTACCTGGAGTACCGGGTGGGCTTGAAGAAATTCATGGATCACCTCGACGCCGTTCTGCCGTTGTGGTTCCGGTATCCCACATAGCGGAAATTCCTACCCGGCGTACAAGCGGACGGATCAGCGCAGCACCAGCGCAGGGTCGCCACGCCGTCGATACACCGAACCGAACCGCGCATCGATGCGCAACCAGGCCGGCAGCGCGCGAACCCGGACGATCTCCTCAGCATCAACTGCTTCTGATGACTGCGGTAGGAAACCCATTGCCGTCAAGGCGAATACACACCGCATGGGTACGCCCACGCTGACATCGGCTGAGCTGACCCGGATCACCTCCTGCTCGAGCAGCGACACCGGCGGGCCCTGTGCGCTGCCGTGTTCTTTGGCAAGCTGGGCGCCGCGCTCCGCCAAATCCAGCATCAGGCGCGCGGGTACGTCGTCGAGGTGGGTGAAACCTGAGTCCGGCGGCAACACGCCGCGCCACGCGGAATCCATCGGGAAACCGGGATTGACGTAGCCAGCGCTGTCTGTCGCGGCCAATCCATGCGCCAATTCGTCTGCGCCGACGGATAAATCGTCGGGTCGCAGGCTGCCGGCCACCACCCGGCTGGCCAGCACGTCGAAGCCGGTGGCCGCCCAAGCCGTTATCAAGCCGCCCGAACGACCGCGCAGCCGGATCACCGCGGCGGGGTCGAGCCGCGCCGCCCGCTCGACGAAAGCGGTCAAGTCCGCGCGGTGGGCCGCCATGGATTGTGGACCCAGCCAGAGTCCCCGCTCGGCTACCGAAGCCACCGCTGCAAGTATTCCCGGTGGTGGGGCGATAGGCGCACCAGCCGTTGCTCGTCGATGTGGAATGCGGCCAGTTGCGACTCCGCGATCACGGCGGGCTTCGACTCCGGGTCGGCGTTGACCGATCGAACTTCGTAGCCGAGAGTGAAATCGACTGCGCGCAAGCGCTTTACCCACATCGTGACCTGCAGCGGCGAATCGACCAGCCGCAGCTGCCCTTTGTAAGTCACACGTACATCGGCGATCAGCAGACCGACGCTGGTGATATCGGCACCGAATGCGTGCGAAAGAAACGGGACGCGGGCCTCTTCGAGAATCGTGACCATCGTCGCGTGGTTGACGTGCTGGTACATATCGATGTCCGACCATCGGACCGGAACGGGCGCGACGAACCCCGTACTCACCCCGCCGATCCCCGCCCGCTGGTACTCGTCATACGGCGAATCTGCCGTGCCGCCACCGACAGCGTGGCCAGATCGGTCTGGCCGCTCTGGTAGATCTCGGTCAACGTCCGCCGGGCGCGTTCCACCCGCGAGGCGCTGATGTGTTCCCATTCGGCGATCTTCTCTTCACCGCTTTCGTCCGGTTCGCCGACGGCGAGGACGTCGAAACACAACGATCGCAGGGAGGCGTAAATGTCGTCACGAATGGCCAAGCGCGCCAACGCATGCCAACGATCACCACGCGGCAGCGCGGACACCGCAGTCAGCAGACCGTCGGTGCCCAGGCGGTCCATCAGCGCGAAATAGGTGTCGGCGACCTCGGCCGGGTCGTGGTCTTCGATGTCGGCGATATCGATGATGTCGAGCAGGCTGAACCGGTACAAGCCGGCGGCCACCATGTAGGCCAGGTCTTCGGATGCGCCCTGCGCGACGAAATCCCCGGCTTCCTTCTCCACGATCGCCTTGTCGTCACCGCGTAGCCACTCCGACATGCGTGGCGTCAGCGTCGCGACCTTCTTGGCGAATCGGTTGATTTCGGCGCCGACCGCCAACGGCTGCGGACGGTAGTTCAGCAACCAGCGTGCGGCGCGGTCGATCAGCCGACGGGTGTCCAATGTCATCCGGTCGGACAACGCGATCGGGATATCGGCCGCGCGGATACTGTGCCACAGTTGCCCGATCCCGAAGATGGTGTCTGTAGCCGCATACGTGCGCACCGCATCCACCGGACTGACACCGACATCATCGGCGATCCGGTAGTCGTAGCTGATGCCGGCGGTGTCCACCAGATCGTTGACCAGCATCGTGGTCACGATCTCCCGCCGCAGCTGGTGGGAGCGGATCGCGGGACCGAAGCGGTCGCGCAGCGCCGACGGGAAGTACCGCGGCAATCGGCTGGCGAACACTTCTTGATCCGGCAGATCGCTATTCAACAACTCGTCTTTGAGCGTCAGCTTGACGTGCGCCATCAACGTCGCGAGCTCCGGCGACGTGAGCCCGAGACCGACCTCGAGTCGCCGCGCTATCTCCTTGTCCGAGGGCAGCGCCTCGAGTTCGCGGTTCAGCCCCCGCTCGCTCGCCAGGTATCTGATCTGGTCGGCATGCACGGGCAGCAGGCTGGGAGCATTGGCGCGGCTGGTGCCCATCAGGTCGTTCTGGTCGGCGTTGTCAGCGAGCACCAATTCGGCGACCTCGTCGGTCATCGACTCGAGCAGCTGGGTACGTTCACCCGGGTCGACCTTGCCCGCGGTGATCAGGGCATCGATCAGAATCTTGATGTTGACCTCGTGGTCGGAGCAGTCCACGCCTGCCGAATTGTCCATCGCATCGGTGTTGATCCGACCGCCGCACAGGTCGAACTCGACCCGGCCACGCGCCGTGACACCGAGATTGCCGCCCTCGCCAACAACCTTGGCGCGCACCTGGTTTGCATTGACCCGCACCGGGTCGTTGGCGCGGTCACCCACGTCGGCATCGGATTCCGCTTCGGCCTTGATGTAGGTTCCGATACCGCCGTTGAACAGCAGATCCACCGGCGCCCGCAGAATCGCGCGGATCAGATTGGGTGGCGCCATCT
>Ga0210386_10000559_pt1 | contig 34422 bp, 27 predicted proteins | sample IncBWH32OmetaG_FD_160091 | JGI IMG/M metagenome (GOLD analysis project Ga0210386, IMG submission 160091) | Forest soil microbial communities from Barre Woods Harvard Forest LTER site, Petersham, Massachusetts, United States - Inc-BW-H-32-O ...
AGGGCATGGATCCGCTGGGCCACACCGAGATCTGGACGAAGCTGTTCGCGCTGACCTCGCCGCGCCCGGGCGGACTGGGTGGATGGGACGGCATGCCCGCGCCGTTGCCACGCAATCAGCGCCCGCAGATCATGGCGGCGATTGGCGGCATCGACATCGCGCTGTGGGACATCAAGGGCAAGGCCGCCGGGCTGCCGGTGTTCCGCATCCTCGGCGGCACGCGGACCGAGGTGTTCACCTACGCCACCGGCGGCTATTACCCGGAAGGCGAGCCGCTCGACGCCGCCGCCGCGGAACTGGCCGGCTTCGTTTCGGCTGGATATCGAGCCGTCAAGTTGAAATGCGGCGCGCTGTCGCTGCCGGATGAAGTCGCCCGCATCCGCGCGGTGCGCGAGGCGATCGGCCCCGACGTGCTGTTCATGCTGGACATGAATGCGCCCTACGACGTCGCCGGCTGTATCAAGTTTGCGCACGCCGTTGCGCCCTATGACATCTTCTGGCTGGAGGAGCCGCTGCACTGGTATCTGCAGCCGGCAGATTTCGCGCGCCTCGCTGCTGCCTCGCCCATTCCGCTGGCGCACGGCGAGCGCGAGTGGCACCGCTACACCGTGCGCGACTTCATCGACTCAGGCGCGCTGCGTTACGTCCAGTTCGATTCCACGCGGCATGCAGGGTTCACGGAATCGTTGCGGATTGCGCATTACGCCGAGCAGAAGGGGGTGCTGATCGCGCCGCATTCGGTGGGGGCGTTGCACGCGCATCTGGTGTCGGCGTTTGGTGATGCCGCGTTCGGCGCGGAATCACACGGCGACCCGCGCCGCCATCCGTTGCACCATGCGATCTATCGCGGCGGGGCGGAGCCGCGCAACGGCATGGTGCATTTGTCGGAAGCGCCAGGGTTTGGGCTGGAGATTGATTGGAAGGCGGTGGAGAAATTCCGCGCGTGACCGACCGTCGCACCGATCCCTAACCGTCATGCCGACGAATGCCTGCATCCACGCCTTCCTTTGTTCCGGCATCGCAAGGCGTGGATGCCGGGCCTGCCCGGCATGACGGGGTGGGGGCAGTTGGGGCTACTCCGCCGCCATGTTCGGTGTGAACTCGAGCGGCAGGCCCTTTTTGCCGGTCAGGCGTTCGCCTTCCTCATACATCTCGTAGGCCCGCTGCTTCAGCGCCGGCAGCACCTCGGCGATCTTGCCCAGATCCAGATCGGCCGCGATCCCCGGATACCCTGCCCGCTCGATCATCGGGCCGAGCCTGCGGTTCTCGAGCTGCTCGAACGTCCAGTCCAGTGGTTCCTCGACGATCGTGCGGTCCCAGTTGATCCGGTGGTTCTTGTTGCGCGGACCGTAATGATAATGTGCGCCCTGCCAGAAGCAGTCGAACGCCAGGACCTCGGTCTCCTCGACATAGGCCTTGCCCTTCGAGCCGCCCACATCGGCCAGCACGTGCATCGCGAGGCCGCCGTCACCGTTGCGCTGCCGGCGCATCTCCAGCCCGAAGCGGATGTTGCCGGCCTCGAAGATGTCGGTGCCGCGGTTGTGCTTGACGGTGTTGCGGCGGGTGAGGAAGGTCTCGCGCGCACAGGCCTCCACCTCGGGCAGCACGTGCCGGACGGAGGCGAGGTCGGTGGCAGCGGCAACAGGCTGGTAGCCCGCGCGGTCGAGCATTTGCGGCAGCTTCTGGCCTAGGATCTTGATGGTCCAGCCGATCGCGTTTCCGTCGGTGATCGGGTCCATGCGGCAATGCACGCCCATGCCGCCGCCGACCCGGCCGGGGGTCGTCAGGTCGGGATTTTCCGGGCCGTAGACATAGCTTTTCTCGAGGTCGAAGCAGTTGAAGCGCAGCAGCGAGGTCTGCCGGCCGCCGACATCGGCGGCCACGTCGATGGAGACACCCTGGTCGGTATGATCCTCGACATTGGCATCCCACAGTTGGTGCCGGACGATGAAGGTCAGCGGCGGGGCGGTGAAGTGGGTTCCCTGGGATTGTGGCATGGCGGGACGCTCCTGTTGGTGGGTTGGAGGAGCCTAGGCAGGAGCGGCCGCGGTCGCAAGGATGGGGGAGGGCAGCGCAGCCTCAGTACGCGCAGCGCCTTCACGGACACGCGTTATGGCTTCCCCGGGGCGCCAGGCAGACAAGTCGAGCCAATCGCGGATCAAGATGCCGCACCCAATCGCGTTTCAGCACGCACGCGCTTCGTCGCGATGACGAGCCGCTTCGCTAGGATCACCGCAAGTAAGTGCCTCATAACGGGACCGCCAACCCGGGAGCGCTCGGTCGTCTAAGCTTGCACTTTCGAAGTACAGGGAGAGTGCGGCCTCAATTTCCGTGAAGCCACGCTTTGGCCCGCCCATAGCTTGTATGGACCACCCTCGATCTACCATGGTCCTGGCGACGGCATGACGCGCGCCTATCCTTTGATAGAGAATGAGGGCTCGGTCGTACCAGTCTATGGCTGCCTTGTGCTCCGATCTTGAGCGTGCCACCGTCCCAATGCTGTAAAGACAGTATGCTTCACCCTGAACATTACCGATGCGGCGATAGCGTGCCAATGCCTGATCAAATCGGGCCGTCGCAGTGGCATAGTCGGAGCCTAATCGCCTCGCTTCTCCGAGGTGGTGCAAGCCATTTGCTTCGCCGACCACATCGCCTATGCGCTCGCAGAGCACCAGTACTTGCTCGAATTGTGTCTCTGCCGCCGCCAGATCCATACCTGCAAGGGCGACCAGCCCGAGGCTATGAATAGAGTTCGTACAACCCTGGTTATTGCCAATGTGACTATATTGCGCTAGCGCCTTATTGAAGTGAGTCTCGGCTGTTGGATAATCCGATTTCGAGCGCGCAATATGCCCTAGTCGGAGTATACATTTCGCTTCACCGAGTAAGTCAGTCCGGATCCGATATAACACCGGAGCCTGATCGAACAAGGCTGCCGCTTCCGCGTGGTCCACCGTCGCGTAAGCGTTCTCTCCAAGATTGAATATGCAATTTGCCTCCCCTGGCGCGTCGCGGATGCGGCGATGGTAAAACCCCATGTACATGTACCTGTCAGCGATGGGCACACAGGTTGTGCCGGCACGCGACATCGGCGTGCATCTGCGTTCCAACTTTCTTTGGTGCCGCACACGGAACAGGGGGACGACCCCATGAACCGTGAGGCGGGTGCAGATGCGTGTCGGCCGCGTGCCACCCTGGCCCGAGATCGCCACGGCGCTGCGCGCCCCGCGATGGCAAGTGCACAAGACCCCATGCACCTGTTGGCCGAGGCGACCCACGTGCGCCAGCAGGCAAAACTCCATGTACCTGTCAGCTGGGCCAGGTTCGCGCAGAACGAGGACAAAACCCCATGCACCTGTTGACTGGAGCACGCGGGATCGGTCAGCACAGCGCATCAGCGTTCATCCGCGGTTCCCCTTCGACCCACCCGCCCTTCGAGCTCGGCCAACCGGCCGGCGAACTCCATGAGCTGGCGAGACAGACCGGCAATCTCCGCGCCCCAGGCAAATGACGAGACAGTGCCGGGCGCCGCGCCGGAGGCGCGGACTGGAGAGACGAAGCAGTATCCGCGCCCCGAGATCGTCCGAATGACGTCGCGATCCTCGCCGAGCGCCTTACGTAACACCGCGATCTGACGGTGCAGATTGTTTTCCTCCACCACGACGCCCGACCACACAAGGCGCAGCAGTTCGTCCTTGGAAACCAGCTTGCCCCCGGCTTCGATCAGCACCAGGAGCAGATCCAGCGCCCGTCCACCCAGCTCGATCGGCACGCAGTCAGCCAGCAGCCTTCGTTGCCGCGGAAGCAGGCAAAAGCGTCGGAACTCCAGCGTCACATCGGCTGGCCTCGAGGCCGTGGGCCACTCGATCATCCTGGGATCAATCCTGGAATCACTGGGGCGGTGGAGGATCCCACGCGACTTGCCGGCGAGCAGGTCTGGTTGCATGACTTTTCCCCTTCCTAAACCGATAGGTGCAGGGTTCTCCTGCGTCCCGATCGATCACACTTCCGGGGTGGATCGTGTTCGCGACCGCCTTGTCCCTCTTGCACCGCCTTGCTGGCTGCGGAACACACTTGCTTGATCCAAGCGGCAACACGTCATCGAGACGAAATGGCGGGCCGCCTTGACGGAGACGTCGAAAGACGATCCCCTCGGGTGGCGTCTTTTAGTCTTGAACCGACATCTCTTGTCACTGCAGCCCGCCTTGGGCGGCATCCAGGGAAGCGCATTGTGCGATCAGCATTTTGTGTCCTGATGTGGCGACTCTGCTGCCGGCGGTGAGATCATGGGCATCTCGGACCGCTCCACCAGCGCGCTGAACCCGTTCGGAACGCATGCAGAGTCCGTCTATCGGGTCGCTGAGGGGCAAGCGCCTGCACCGGATGTCGCGCCGGTATCGACCTCCTGGCAGCGTAGCGCGAACCTGCATGGCGTCGACCCGGTTGCCAGCACCGCGCCGCATGTCCTGACACAGGATGAGCTCAAGGACCTGCGGCTGCCGCTTGAAGACCTGCTGCTGAGTGCGCAGGAGGAAGTCAACCGGCTGTACGGTTTGGTTCGCCAGGCCGGATACGCCGTGCTGCTCTGCGACACGACGGGGGTCGCGGTCGAACATCGCGGGGAAGACGCGGCGGCGGAGCGCTTCGGCTATTGGGGAACCTGGCTTGGTGGGGTCTGGTCGGAAGCGATCGAGGGTACAAATGGCATCGGTACCTGCATCGCCGAAGAGCGACCTATCACCGTCCACCGAGGACAGCACTTTCGATCGCGGCATATGAATCTGAGTTGTTCCGGCGCGCCCCTGTTCGGCCCGCAAGGAGAGCTGATGGCGGTCTTGGACGTGTCTGCGATCGATCCCGCCCTGTCCGAGTCCGCACATGCCCTGACCGGCGCCCTGACCGTGATGTCGGCGCGCGCGATCGAGGAACGGTTTTTCCGCGAGCAGTTTCGCGCCGATTGGATCTTCGCGGTCGCGCTCGCGGACGGCAATCCGGGGATCCTGCTGGCGGTCGATCGCGACCAGCGCATTGTTGGCGCGAACCGTGCGGCGCGGCAGGCTTTTTCGCTGGATGATCCGGGACTGGCGGCCGGGATCAGCGTTTGGCGCCTGTTTGAACGGAACCAGGCGGCTTTCCGTCGCAAGGAGCCGACCGACCTTGCGGTGCAGTTGACGCTGACTGCCAGCGGGGTGACTTGTTTTGCATTGGTCACACCACCGGACAGCGGCATGCGGGACACGGCGAATGCCGCGCTGCATGCCCGCCCGCGGCTCGATCTGCTCGCCACACCCCGTCCACCGGAAGCCGCCACACCGGCGCGCGGTGGTGTGTCGCCTGGCGCCATGAGACGGTTGCACGAGTACGTGGAAGCGCATCTGGGCGAGCATATCGATCTGGGCGTGTTGGCTGGCATCGCCGGGCTGTCGGTGTTCCATTTCGCACGCGAATTTAAACAGTCGACCGGCGTGACACCACACCATTATCTGGTGCGCAAGCGTGTCGAACGCGCCCGGCATATGTTGGCAGGGACGGATTTCTCGCTGTCCGAAATCGCCCTTGCCGCCGGGTTCTCGGACCAGAGCCACTTGACGCGGCATTTCCGCCGAATGCTTGGCACCACGCCCGGCGAGTTCCGCTGGTCGCATCGGTGATCACGGCGCACCGCATCCCATCCCGCCGTCGCGCGACCGCTTCGCCTATGGCTTTCTGCCGCCGCGTCTGTTTGATCAGTTGATGGCACATCTTGCCCTGGACTGGCCCGCCGGTCAGGGCAAATCCACCCCGCGAGACTGAGGTCCAAGTATGCAAGACGCCTTCGCCCCATTCCGCCTGACTGGCCGCACGGCCCTGGTCACCGGCGCCCGCCGCGAGATTGGCCGCGCCATCGCCCTCGGCCTCGCCGGCGCGGGGGCCCGCCTCGCCATCCACCACGCCGGCACCCCGCGGGAGCACGCGGACGCCGCCGAGGTCGTCCAGACCATCCACGCCAGTGGCGGCGAGGCCACCGCCTTCCCCAGGGACTTCAGCCAGGACGACGCCGGCACCCAGCTTGCCGCCGCCGTCACCGCCTGGGCCCCGGTTGATATCCTGGTGCTGAATGCCTCGATCGAACTGCCGGAACCCTTCGCCGCCGTCACGCGGGACCATTTCGACCGCCAAATCGCTGTCAACCTGCGCACCACGATGGAGCTGCTGCAGGCGCTGATCCCGCCGATGGCGGCGCGGGGCTGGGGCCGCGTCGTCACCATCGGCAGCGTGCAGCAGGACAAGCCGCACCCCGCGATGCTGGTTTATGCCGGCACCAAGGCTGCCCAGCTCAACTGGACGCGCAGCCTGGCCCGCCAGTTCGGCGGCCAGGGCGTGACGGTGAACAATCTCGCCCCTGGCGCCATCCGCACCGCGCGCAACCGTGTCCAACTGGAAACCGAGGCCGCGGCGCTGATCGAGCGCATCCCTGCCGGCCGGCTTGGCACGCCGGAGGACCTGGTGGGGGCGGCGCTGCTGCTGTGCTCCGACGCCGGCAGCTACATCAACGGCGCCAACCTGTTTGTCGATGGCGGGCGCGCGGCGGTCTGAGGGTCAGGCGCTCGCCGGTCCCGTCCAAAGGAACCACAGCGCCAGCAGCGGTGTGTCCGCGGATCGCATCGCATGCAGAATGTCCGGCGGGTTGTAGACCAGGCCGCCGATCCCTGGCGCATGCCACGCGCCGTCCGCCTGCCACCATTCTCCGTCCGACAGCACGATGTAGATCTCCTCGGGCGGATGGTGATGGTCCGGATACCGCTTCTGGGGCGCCATCATGCTCACACCGATCCGCACATCCGGGCGGATCTCCAGCCCTTCATCCGGTCCCGTAATGATCGCGTTGGCATGGCCATGCGAGAACGCCTCGCCATGCGCCTCGGCGCCAGGCCGCGTCTTCCAGCACAGACGCGGGGCCATCGCGGCAAACGCGTTGGCCAGGGCACCGATCGAGCCCGGCGCACCGCGCGCTCGCGCCAACGCCACGGGCAGATGATCGCAGACCGGCAACCGTGCCGCCTCCACCGGCTCCCCCTCCGGCGACGGCTCGTTTAGCGCCGTGAACATCCGGTCCGCCGCCACGCGCACCGGCCCATCAACGACCGATCCCTGGCCGATCACCGCTTTGGCACGGGTGAGGAACGTCTGCAACGCCGGAGAACGAACTGGTATCATCGCGCGAATCCTTCTTCGGTCTGCCGTTATCGCGCGCCCGGCACCACAAGCAGCGCCGGCACCGCCTGCCGCTCGCGCAACGCTGAATGCAGCCCGGTCGCCACGATGATCGTCGCGCCAACCCAGGTCAATTGGTCCGGTAACGTGCCGAACACCAGGAACCCCGCAATCGTCGTCCACAGCAGTTGCACATACGAATACGGTGCCAGTGTCGACACCGCCGCGTGGCGCAACGCCAGGATCACTAGCCACTGCCCGGTCGACGACAATAGCCCTTGCGTCAACGACAGCAACAGTTGCATTCCAGTCGGCGGCACGAAGGTGAACGGGATCACGGCGCTCAGCACGATCAGCCCGCTGGCGGCTGACCAGAACATCGTCGTCTCCACCCGTTCCGTTGCCCCCATCCGCCGTGTCAGGATCACGCCGAGCGACCAGAACAGCGCCGAGGCCACGCGATACAGCCCCTCCAGATGGAATGTTCCGCTACCGGGCCGCAGCACGACCAGCACCCCCGCCATCCCGCCGGCCAGCGCGATCCAGCGCCGCGCATCCACCCGCTCACCCAGCAGCGGAATCGCCAGAAAGGTCACCAGGATCGGCCCGATGAAGCCGATCGTTGCCGCCTCCGTCAGCCCCACATCGCGAATGCCCAGGATGAAAAACAACGAGGACCCAACAAGGCACATGCCGCGCGCCACCTGCCGCCAGGGCATGCCCGTATGGAACGACGCGCCGTTCCGCCGCGTCGTCAGCAGCGGCGCCATCACCGCGAACACCATGTAGCGTGTCCAGGTGATCTGCACGATCGGCAGTTCTTCCGCGAGCGTCTTCGCGATGGTATCGGCCGTGCAGAAGATCACCGAGGCGGCAAGGTTCAGCCCAATGCCGTGCAGCGGGCGGTCCACATGCCCGATCATGCGTCCGTCACGCGCCGGCCACCGTCACGCCGTCAGCGTGCGACGGTCAAGCCGCTGCCTGTTGTCGCTGCACGGCACCCGTCACCCGCGCTATCATCGCTTCGGCGTTCCGGGTCAGGATCAGCTCCCGCGCCTCTTCCCCGATCCGCGCTTCCGCTAGCGCCTTGTGCGTCCAGTCCACCCCGAACGCGCTACCATCCGTGCCGCATACGACCCGATCGGCGCCGTACAGCTCCACCGCCATCTCGATCGCCCGCGCCCCGAACGAATTGCAATCCACGAACACCTTCGCCTTGCGGAACCGCGAAGACGGCAGCTCCTCCTGCGGCGTGTCGAGCAGGCTGCGATGATCCATCCGTTCGATCTCGAACGGAATATTGCCGCCCAGATTATGCACCACCACCGCCACATCCGGATACGCCGCCAGGAAATCCGTCAGGCACAGCGTCACCATCACCGACGACAGGCTCGCCTGCATGTCCAGCGTACCGTTACGCCGCCGTGCATTGTCCGTCTCACCGCCAACCTTGGGGAAGGCATCGCCCGGCTTCGGTCCATGGTGGATCAGCAGCACCGCGCGATACCGGTTCGCCACCTCCAGCAGAGGCCGTACCGCCTCGGCATCCCTCCGGGTCAGAAAGAGATTGCCCGGCAACTGCGCGCCGATCACGCCCGGCAGCCCCATCGCCCGCTCCAGCTCCGCCGCTGCGGCCGCCATATCGGTCAGCGGCAGCGCCGCGAACGCGGCAAACCGCCCCTCATGTGTTGCGCAGATCTCCGACAGCCCGTCATTCACGCGCCGGCACAGTGGCCCCGACACCTCCGGCGGCTGCGATTCCACCCAGCAGAACGACCCCAGCAGCGACAGGACGCTCAGCTCCACCCCCTGGCTGTCCATCCGCGCCAGATGCACGCCGGCGTCGTCGAACGCACTGACCAGCGGTTCCTCGCCCATCCGCGACTTCAGCACCTCCACTTCGTCCCGCTGCAGGATGCGCGGCTCCTTGCCGCGAGTGCGCAGCGCATCCGCCAGTTCCGCCGGCCGCCAGTGGGTATGCATGTCGATCATGGTTGTGTCCTCCGTCGTGGAGCGTTGACGCCCCGCGTTCGTGCTCAAACCCTATGCCAGCCGCCCGGATCGGTCGATGCCGGGCTTGAACGGTCCCGTAGCGGCCCCACATCCGCCCGTCGCCCGACTGGTGTAGGCTGGGACCATGGCCCCCAACGACCGCGACTCCCGACCCGACCCGGACGCGCTCATCGAAGCTGCCGCCCGTGAGGGCCGCGGCCGCCTGAAGGTGTTCCTCGGCGCCGCACCCGGCGTCGGCAAGACCTGGGAAATGCTGACCGCCGCGCGCCAAAGACACGCCGAGGGCATCGACGTCGTCATCGGCGTGGTGGAAACCCACGGCCGCACCCAGACCGAGTCGCAGATCGGCGATCTGCCCGTGCTGCCGCGCCACCCCGTCTCCTATCGCGGCCGCGTGCTGGAGGAATTCGATCTCGACGGCGCCCTGAAGCGCCGCCCCGCGCTGCTGCTGGTGGACGAGCTGGCACACACTAACGCGCCCGGCAGCCGGCATCACAAACGGTGGGAGGACGTGCAGGAAATCCTCGATGCCGGCATCGACATCTGGGCCACGCTGAACGTCCAGCATCTGGAAAGCCTGAATGACGCGGTCGCCAAGATCACCGGCGTCCGCGTGCGCGAGACCTTGCCCGATCGTGTACTGGACCTCGCCAATGAGATCGAGCTGATCGACCTGCCGCCGGCGGAGCTGCGCACACGGCTGACGCAGGGCCGCATCTATCGCCCCGAGGTGGCGCGCCGCGCGATGGAAGGCTTCTTCCGCGAGGGTAATCTGGCCGCCTTGCGCGAACTCGCCTTGCGTCGTGCGGCCCAGCGCGTGGATGCCGACGTCACCGGCTACATGCGCGCCCGCGCCATCGAAGGCCCATGGCCAGCCGGCGAACGCGTACTGGCGCTGATCGGCTCTGATCCGACGTCGGAAGCAGTGGTGCGCCACGCCAAGGGCATGGCCGATGCGTTGCACGCGCCCTTGATTGCCTTGACGGTCGAGCGGCCCGGCGTCGCCAGCGATGTGCGCGCGCCCATGACCATCGCCAGTCAGCTCGGTGCCGAGATCGAGATCGCGCACGGCGACGATGTGGTGGCCGCCGTGCTGGACGTCGCGCGCAAGCGCAACGTGACGCAGATCGTCATGGGCCGAGCCAACCCGCCGTTCTGGCGCCGGTTGGTCGGGCGGTCGCTGTCGCACAGCCTGTTGCGCAATGCGCCGGAATTCGCCCTGCATATCGTTCCACTTCCGGGTCATCAGGCCCCGCCGCGACCATGGCTGCGATTTCCGGAACCGTGGTACGCATGGATCGGTGCGGTGGCGTTGGTGGGGATCGCGCTGGGTGTTTGCGAGATCCTGGTGCGCTGGGTATCGCAGGAAGCGCTGGGCATGGTGTTTCTGGCGGCCGTGGTCGCCGCCTCCACCACCTGGGGCCTGCGTGTCGCGCTGGCCACCTCGGTGTTGAGCTTCCTTGTCTGGAACTTCTTCTTCATTCCACCCCTGTATGAGTTGACCATCGACGAGCCGCGCGACTTCGTGGCGATCCTGCTGTTCCTCGGCGTGGGCGGCGCGTGCGGCGCCTTGGCCAGCCGCCTGCGCAATCAGGCGCAGGCGACGCGCAGCCGCGTGGAGGGGTTGCGCCGCATCGGTGCATTCAGTCGCAGCCTGGGGGAGCCGACCACCGAACCCGAGATGCTGGAGGAGATTGCCCGCCAGGCCGCCGGCATCGCCGGAACGGCGGTGGTGATGACCGCGATGGGCGAGGACCTCAACATCCGCGCCTCCGCCCCACCGATCGACACGGTCGATGATGCCGCCTGGGCCGCCGCTCGCTGGGCCTATGGCAAGCAGGAACAGGCAGGGAAGGGGACGTCGACGCTGCCCGCGTCGGCCTGGCGCTTCCTGCCGATGCGCACGGTGCGCGGGCCGATCGGGTTGCTGGGCGTGCGGCCGGATGGCGGTGTGGACCAGCCCTTGTTGCAGGCGCTGGCGGCCCTGGCCGATCAGGCGGCAGTGGCAATGGAACGCGTGCGTTTGGCCAACGACGCCGCGCGCAGCGCCGCGCACCAAGAAACCCAGAAGCTGCGCACCGCGTTGCTGTCCTCCTTGTCGCATGACCTGCGCACGCCGCTGGCCGGCATTCGTGGCTCCGCCTCGACCTTGCGCGAAGCCTGGACCGACCTAGACGAAGCCACGCGCGACGACCTGCTGCGCAGCATCGAGGACGATGTCGGGCGGATGGCCCGCTTCCTGGCGAACATTCTCGACATGACACGGTTGGAAACCGGCGAGATCACCCCCCGCATCGTTGCCGTGGCGCTGCCGGAGGTGGTGGAAGCCGCGATCACCCGCGTGCCCGGCACTGCGCATGTCGGCGTCGACCTACCGTCCGATCTGCCGCGCGCGATCGCCGATCCGGCGCTGCTGGAGCAGGTGCTGGTAAACCTGTTGGACAACGCGGTGAAGTATTCACCTTCCGGCGGGATCATCTCGGTGTCCGGCAGGTTGGTGGGTGACCGCGTGGCCCTGTCCGTGATTGACGAGGGGATCGGCATTGCGCTGGACGACCTGCCTTACGTGTTCGACAGCTTCTATCGTGCACGCCGACAGGATCGCGTGGGACCTGGCACCGGGCTGGGCCTGGCCATCGCGCGCGGCCTGATGGAGGCGATGGGTGGCACAATCGAAGCGCAGAGCCCGCGGCCCGACGCGCCAGCGGATGGCGCGCCGGGCACTATGATCACATTGACGCTGCCAGTGGCAGCGTAAGGAGAGAAGCATGAGTCTCGGCCGCGTCCTGGTGATCGACGACGAGGCGCAGATGCACCGCTTCCTCAAGCCCGCATTGGAATCCGCGGGTTATGAGGTCGAGCGTGCGGATACCGCCGCGCAAGGGTTGCGCCTGGCCGGTGGTCGCGCGCCGGACGCGGTGCTGTTGGACCTTGGTTTGCCCGACATGGACGGGCAGGAGGTGTTGCAACGCCTGCGTGCGTTCAGCGAGGTGCCGGTGCTGGTACTGTCGGCCCGCGATCGCGAGGCGGAGAAGATCGCCGCATTGGATGGCGGTGCCGATGATTATCTGGAGAAGCCGTTCAGTGTCGGCGAGCTGCTGGCGCGCCTGCGCGCATGCCTGCGCCGGCGCCTGGCGCAGCAAGGTTCACCGCCGGTCTACAGCGTCGGGACGTTGTCGGTCGATCTGCTGAAGCACGAGGTCCGCGTGGCCGATGCACCAGTGGCGCTGAGCCGGCGCGAATTCGATCTGCTGGCGATGCTGGCGCGCAATCCGGGCCGGGTGATGACGCATCGGCAATTGCTGACCGGCGTGTGGGGGCCGGCGCATGTCGAGGATGTGCAGTATCTCCGCGTGTATATCGGCCAGTTGCGGCAGAAACTGGCTGACGCGGCGGACCTGATCATGACCGAACCCGGTATCGGCTATCGCCTGAAGGAGGGGTAGATCGCCATCACGGCCGGTCCACGCACGCCCTGCCAGCCAGGGCCGCGTCTGGTTGCTAAGCCGCCACCGTCTCCGGCTGCACCACGCCCAGCAACCGCGCCTGCAACGCCTCGTCCTCCTCCAGCACCCGCGCGCTGCCCTCGTAGGCCACCTGCCCGTTCACCAGCACATAAGCCCGATCGGTGATCGGCAGCACTGTCTCGGCATGGTGCTCCACGATCACCATCGCCACCCGCCCGCGCAGCTTCACCAGAGCGTCCATCACTTCCGTCACGATCGCCGGTGCCAACCCCTCGAACGGTTCATCCAGCAGAATGATCCGCGCGGGGATCATCAAAGCCCGGGCGATTGCCAGCATCTGCCGCTCCCCGCCCGACAGGCTTTCCGCCCGCGACCGCTGCAGGATGCGCAGCTTCGGAAACAGCTCGTACACCTCCTCCAGCGACGCTCCCCCCGGCCGCGCGGCGATCCGGAGATTCTCCACCACCGTCAGGTTCGGGAACAGCCGGCGCCCTTCCGGCACCAGTGAAATCCCCAGTCGGTTGATCTCGTACGACTTCGCATTCGTGATATCGGTCCCGTCGATCCTGATGACCCCCGCGCTCTTCCCCACCGTGCCGGTGATCGCGCGCAGCATCGTCGTCTTGCCCACGCCATTCCGGCCCAGCAACGCCACGGCCTCGCCTTCATGCACCACCAGGTCGACACCATTTAGCACGATGCTGCCGCCGTACCCCGCCCGTACCGCCTCCAGCCGTAGCAGCTCCTTGTCCGTGCCCGCCGAATCCCGTGCCGGTGGCGCAATGGTCCCGCGCGTGGTGCCGAGATAGGCGGTAATCACCTGCGGATCCGCCGCCACCTCGGCCGGCTTGCCATCCGCGATCAGCCGCCCTTGGTGCAACACGGTGATGCGATCCGACAGCGCGAGCACGCGATCGATGTCATGCTCGATCAGCAGCACCGCATGCGTGTTTGCCAGTTGCCGGATCAGCGCACCAACGACCTCGCGATCCGCCTCGGCCAACCCCGCCAGCGGCTCATCCAGCAGCAGCAACCGCGCGTCGGTCGCCAGTGAGATCGCAATCTCCAGCAGCCGCCGCGCGCCATGTGACAGGTTGGCACACGGCTCCGCGGCACGATCATCTAGCCCCACCGCCGCCAGCAGTGACCAGGTACGTTGATTGATCTCATCGATCTCGTACGCATCACGCCACAGCGCATGCCGATGCGGGCTGCGCGCCTGCACTGCGACACGCACATTCTCGAACGTCGTCAGGTTGCGGAACACGCTGAGGATTTGGAACGATCGGCTGATCCCCAGACGCATTCGCAGATGCACCGGCAAACGCGTGATATCCCTACCTTCGAAACGAATTTCCCCGGCATCGGCACGCAGCAATCCGGTCAACATATTGAAGAATGTTGTCTTCCCAGCGCCATTCGGCCCGATCAGGCTGTGCAACCGATAGGGATGCACATCCAGTGCGATGTCCTGCGCCACCACCAACGACCCGAAGCGCCGATGCAGCCCACGCACCGTCAGCACCGGCGTGTCGGGATCCAGTTTTGCCACGTCGCTGTGCCAAGGCTTGATCATCGCCGGCCGTACCGGAATGCCGCGCCGCGTCAGCGTCCATTCCTCGCGCCCAAGCAGCCGTTGCACCAGCCCGACCATGCCTTCCGGTGACGCCAACGCGAACACCATCACGATCGGCGCGAATATCAGCCACCAGCTCTCGGTGACGGTCGACAACCGGTCCTGCAACAGCGTGAACGCGATCGAACCCCACAGTGGACCAAGGAACTGATGCACCCCGCCCAGTACCGTCATCAGCAACGCGTCGCCCGCGTGCTGCCAGCTCAGATTGTCCGCGTACGCCCCGCGCAGCATGAACGACAGCAACGCGCCGGCGTAGCCGACAATGCCGCCCATGATGACAAACGCCTCGAACTTCAGCCTGAACGTACTGTAGCCCAGGCTGCTGACGCGCTGTTCGTTGTCGCGCACCGCGGCCAGCACGCGGCCGAACGGCGCGTGTGCGATGCGCCATAGCAGCCACATGCCAGTGGCGGTCGTCAGCACCGTGAAGATGTGAAAGCTTTGATCGCTGACCAGCCACGGCCGCGGCACATCCTGCATACCGTTCTCACCGCCGGTCAGGTCGGTCCACTTGAACGCGATCTCGAACGCGATCTGCGAGAACGCCAGCGTCAGCAGCGAGAAATACAAACCCCGACGCCGCAGGATGATCAGCGCGATGACGACCGCGAGGGCCAACGAGAATCCCACGGCAAAGATCAGAGCCTCGACTTCGTTGCCGAGGAAACCCTTCATCGTGATGGCAACGGCATAACTGGCGCAGCCGAAGAACACCGACGCCCCGAATGGAACGAGGCCGGTATAACCCACCAGCAGGTTTACCCCGGCACCATACAACATATAGATGGCGATCTGCGTGATCAGGCTGACCGGCGCGCCGATCGCCTGCCACAGCAGCGTCAGTGCGATCAGCACCACCAGGATGACGGTTATCGGGTGGCGCAGCACGGGCATCACTCGAACCGTTCCCACCGCTCACCCAGCAGTCCACGCGGGCGCAGCAGCAGGATCACCGCCATGAACACGTACATCACCGCATTCGCCGCCTGTGGTTCGAACTGGCTGGTCAGCGCCGTGACAATGCCGACCATCAACCCGGCGATCACCGCGCCGGCGAATGATCCTAATCCGCCGATCGTCACGACCACGAAGGCCGGCATGGTCGCGACCTCCGCCATTGACGGCGTCACCACCCAAATCGGGGCCGCCAGGACGCCCGCCACGCCAGCCAGCGCGCATCCCAGCCCGAACACCGCGGTGAGCACGCGCGGCAGGCGGATGCCTAGCAGCCCCACCATTTCCGGATCGCGCGACCCTGCGCGCAGGATACGGCCGAACGGCGTGAACTGCATGAACGCCCACAGTCCGATTAACAGCGCCACGGTCAACACGAAGACCATGACACGATATTTCGAGATCAGTACCGGCCCCCACAGGAAGATACCGGTGAACAGGGGCGGCTGATCAAACGGTTGGCCGATGCCGCCATACACCAGCCGCAGCAGCGCCTCGATCATCAACGCCAGCGCGAAGGTGATGATCAGACTGACCAGTGGCTCTTTGTCGTAGAGCTGCCGGATCAGCAATCGTTCCACAACCATACCGACCACGCCAACCAGCAGCGGCGCCAGAATCGCCGCCGGCCAGCCGAAGGTCTGCACCAGGGTCAGTGCAAAATACGCCCCCAGCGCAAAGAAATTACCATGCGCGAAGTTCACGATGCCGAGCAGGCCGAAGATGATCGACAGCCCGATGGCAATCAGCACATAGAGGCCGCCGAGCACGAGCCCGGCGGCCAACTGCGAAAGAAGCACGTCCAACATCGGGGAAACGCCCGAATAGGCGATCAGGTCATCTTGCAGCCATTGGCAACCGGATCGCCGAACACCGCGTCAAGCTCCCCGGCCGTTTTCGGCACCATGCCCTTCACGTCGAAGTAGTCCCACTTGTCGGTGACTTTCGGTTTCACCTCGACCACCAGGTTCTTCAGCAGCAACTGATGATCGCCCTTGCGCCAGGAGTAAGGATTCTCGGCGGTGCCGCCCTTCCAGCTTTCCAGCGCCTTGATGATCGCATCGGTCTCGGTGGACTTTGCCGCGTCAATTGATTCAAACAACGACTTGGCGGCCAACCATCCCATCCAGGCCTTGTCCGCCGCCGGCTTGCCGTATTTCTTCAGATAGTCAGCCGCCATCTTCTGCTCGTCCGGTGGATTGGCCGGATTCTTGTACCACCACAGCGATGTATACAGACCGGTCGCCGCTTCGGTCCCCACCGACCAGATGTCGGTATCACCGATGGCGATCTCGCAGACCGGGATCTTCCCCTTCATTCCCATCTCGTTCCACTGCTTCAGGAACGTCGACAAGTCGCCCGCCGGCACGCCGCCCAGGATCATGTCCGGCTTGGCCGCGCGGATCTTCAGAATGAAGGAGGAATAATCCGGCGTGTTCAGCGGTACGCTGTCATCGCCGACAATGGTGCCACCGGCCTTGCTCAGGATCTCCTTGAACGACTTCGCGATATCCTGTCCGAACGCATAAGCGGCGGTCAGGAAGTACCACTTCTTGCCGTAGCCCATCAAGTACGGCGCAAACATCGCCGCCTGCGTCGCCACCGGCGTATTCAGACGGAACGTATACCGATTGCAGTTCGCGCCATTCATCGCCGTGGCCGCGGCGTTGTTGCAGACGAACGGTATCTTCAACTGCGCGGCGGTGGCCTGTTCAGCCAGCGCGTTGGACGACAGCGACCCACCCAACACGGCGCAGACTTTCGCCTCCTGCACCAGCTTCTGCATGTTCTGCTGCGACCCCTGCGGGCTGGGCTCGTCGTACCATACCAGCTCCGCCGGCCGACCCATGATCGTGTTGCCGCGCTCTTCCAACGCAAGGTAGGAACCGTTTGCCAGGTATTCGGCCTGCGCAGCAATGTCGCCGGTCTTGGCCAGCAGCAACCCGATCTTGATCGGCTCGGCCGCGGCGGTATTGCCGATGAAGGGCATGCCAAGCGGCGCGGCGGCACCCAGCGCGACGGCTCCCAGCAAGGTTTGGCGGCGGGTCATGGCACGGCCATGGAGCGTGCGGATCATTGTTTCCTCCCTCGTGACGGCCCGCCCCACAGGCGACCGCGGCCAGCCGTTATGTTCGACATTCTGCGTGGTCGCAAGACGCCCGACGCAGCCTTGGGACGTGGTCGCGCCGATGGGTCCGCTCGGTCGATCCTCGCTTGTGCTGACGTGCGCCAGAACGTCGGCCGAACGGTTGCCTCCGGCCGTCCCGCCGGCGTGCTTCGGCTATTGAGGATGCACACATGACCGTCAACGACGAAGATGGCCTGCATACCAAACATCAGGTTAATTTTCGCGAGCGGCGAGGCGGCTGGCCAATTCGTTTCATCTGATCCCGCAGCACTGCGATGAACTGCGTCGCATAGCTGGAGCGCCGCGTCCTTGCGGCACGCGGCATAGGTCTGGAATGTCGTCGCCTCGGCGATGTCCAGCACCTGAAGCGTCGGCCAGTTGCCGCCAGCATGACGTACGGCCTCACGAAAAGCGAGCGTCGGTGTCAGCGCGCCACCGGTGAGACGCGCCTGACCTAGAGCATCTCCGGCCGGAACTGCGCGCGCCGGCTGATGATCTTGCCCGACACCATGAACACCCCGTCTCCCGTGTAGTGTAGCGTCGCGGGATATTTCGGCGCCGTCGCGACATGCGCCTTCACCACCTCGAAGATGAAGAAATTGTAGTGAGCGACCAGGCTGTCATCGGCGAGCTTGCATTCCAGATTGCTGTGGCATTCCCGGATCAGCGGGGCCACGACACGCTCCGCCGGATCAGCGGTCAACCCGAAGCGCGCGAACTTGTCGACCGAGGCGCCCGAGCAATTGCCGATCCCCACCACCGTATCGGTCAGGGCCGTGGTGGGCAGGTTGATCACGCATTCGCGGCTGCGCCGCACCAGTTCGAAGCTGTGATTGCTGCCGGCGATCACGCAGCCGACCAGTGACGGCACGAACGCCATCACCGTGTGCCAGCCCATGGTCATGATGTTTGTCCGGCCCTGCCAGGCCGAGGAGACCAGCACGATCGGCCCCGGCTCCAGCAGCCGCCGGATATTGGAAACTGGCAGATCGATTTTCCGATAGCGTCGGCGCATCGATGCCCCTCCACTGCATCGGCGAGGCCATGGGCCGATTAAGTCGCAAGCACGATTCTAGCACGGAGAAGGCCGAGAACCACGAAGAGTTGGGAGGCGTGGGACACACGCGGCCATGTGCGTGCGGCAGATGTGTTTGATGCGCTTCGCGCCGAGCGCTTGAATGTATCTGCCGCGGCCCCACGCTTGAAGCCTTCCCCCGCCTTCCAACCCTTCGTGGTTCTCCGCCTTCTCCGTGGTGAAACCTTGTTTGCTTTGTGCCGAGCGATGCAATGGCCCAAACGCCAACTCGCGATCCCGCAAAACGGGACCGCGGTAGCGAGTGGTTACTGGAACAGCTTCAGCGCGTTCAGCAGCGTCTCGATCACCCCCCAGGCCAGCGGGATTCCGACGAACCCCCAGGCCAGAACCAGATGCAGAGAGGTGGTACCGTTTGCGTTGTCCATGCTCGCCTCCATCAATCCGCCATGCGCATCGCGTCGGATCCGTCGGGCACCATGTGATGCCGGTCATTCACCGCGGTGATGAACAGGTTGCACAGGAACCCGACCACCAGTAGTGCAGCCATCACGTACATCGTGTGGTTGTAGGCATGCGCCTTCGCCACGCCGTGATCGACATTGTATTGACGGATGTAGTTCACCAGCACCGGCCCGAAGATCCCTGCCGCCGACCAGGCAGTCAGCAACATGCCGTGGATGGCGCCGACGTAACGGGTGCCGAACATGTCGCGCAAATAGGCCGGCACAGTGGCGAAGCCGCCGCCATACATACTGATGATGACCACGAAGCTCAGCACGAACAGACCGACACTATCGGCGCCGCCGGAATAGGGAACCGTTGCATACAGCACGAAGCCAAGCGCGAAGAAGACAAAGTAGGTGTTCTTCCGTCCGATATAGTCGGACACCGAGGCCCAGAAGAAGCGCCCGCCCATATTGAACAGGCTCATTAAACCGACGAACCCAGCCGCGGCAACGGCGGTGATATGGCCAGGGAACATCTCCTGGCTCATCGCCGAGGCCTGGCCGAGCACGCCGATGCCGGCGGTGACGTTCAGGCACAAGACCCACCAGATCAGCCAGAACTGCGGCGTCTTCAGCGCCTCATAGACGAAGACGTCGCGCGTGGTGATCAGCGTCTTGGGCTGCGCCGGAGGCACATATCCTGTGGGCATCCAGCCGGCAGGTGGCAGGCGCACGATCGCGGCGCCGACCATCATGAAACAGAAATACACTACACCCAGCACGATGAAGGTCTCGGCGACACCGGTATGCGTTTGGGTGGAAAACTGTGCCATCAGCCACACCGACAGCGGTGAGGCGATGAAGGCGCCACCACCGAACCCCATGATCGCCATACCCGTCGCCATGCCGGGCCGGTCCGGGAACCATTTGATCAGGGTGGACACCGGTGAGATGTAGCCAAGCCCCAGCCCGATGCCCCCCAGCACGCCGTAGCCGAGATATACCAGCCAGAGATTGTGCGCGTAGACCCCGGCGGCGGAGACCAGGAAGCCGCTACCGAAACAAACCCCGGCGATGAACATCGCCCGGCGCGGCCCACCTTCTTCCACCCAGCGGCCGCATATCGCGGCAGACAGGCCCAGGAACACGATCGCGATGGAGAAGATCCAACCCAGGTCGGTGAGTTTCCAATCATCCGGCGTGGACGTGGTGATGCCCAGCAGTTTGGTCATCGGCAGATTGAACACGCTGAATGCATAGGCCTGGCCGATGCACAAATGCACACATAACGCGGCCGGTGGCACCATCCACCGGCTGAAGCCCGGTCCAGCCGTAATCCGCTGTGGGCTGAACACACCTGTCGATGCGGTTGTCGCGTTCATTTGGTTCCGTCCTTCCGGTTTATCGTTACCGCATCGGCCGTTCCGGCCGATGCGTCCCGCACCGTTACGCTGACTGCGTCTCCGCCAGATGCAGGACCGCTTCCCGAACGATAGGATCAAGCTGTGGCGCTGAATCGCCGACGTGCGCAACGATAGTGTCACGCATGCGCGGATCCCAGAAGCGGCGCAGATGCGTCTCGACCGCGGCCACCGCCTTGTCGTGTGGCTGGTGGGCGAAGAACTTGCCAATCTGGTTGGCCATATAGGCGAGTTTATCAGGCGACATGCTGCACCTTGCGCAAGGCGATTCGCTCCGTCTGCGTGAATATCTCGCAGCCGTCGGCCCGTGCGACGCCGATCAGCGTGATGCCGGCGGCCTCGGCCAGCCGCACCGCCAGGGCGGTCGGCGCCGACACGGCCACAATCACCGGCGCCCGCAGCATCGCGGCCTTCTGCACCAGCTCCACCGAAACCCGGCTCGACAGCAGCAACAATCCGTTCGCCGCGTCGACGCCCTGCCGCGCCAGCGCGCCCGCCAGCTTGTCGAGTGCATTGTGCCGCCCGACATCCTCGCGCAGCGCGACCAGGCCCTGGGTGGGATGCCAGAACGCCGCGGCATGTACGGCATGGGTCTGCCGGTTCAGCGCCTGCGCCGCAGGCAACGCCGCCATCGCCGCGTCAATCATCTCGCTATCGAACACGGCGTTTGACATCACGGCAGGCAAAGCGCGCACCGCTTCTTCCAAGCTTTCGATGCCGCACAGTCCGCACCCGCTGGGCCCGGCAATGCGCCGCCGCCGTGCGTCCGTCCGCTCCGCTGCCTCGGGCGCCAGCCACATGCGTGCCTCGATGCCCCGGTCCGCCGCGACCACGGCAAGATCCTCGATCTCACCCGCACGCCGCACGATGCCTTCGGTCAGGCTGAAACCGATCGCAAAATCCTCCAGGTCGGCCGGGCTTGCCAGCATCACGGCATAGGTCGTGTGGTTGTAGGTCAAGGCGACCGGGGTCTCTTCCGGAATCGTCCGCGTGCCACGCGTCGCCCGGTCGCCCCGCAGGACGATACGCGACACATTTTGCGCGGCCGGCGGCAGCGTCATGCGCGATTGCGGGCGCTAGCCCGCTCCACATGCGTCATGACCGGATCGCTGGCACAAGCGCCCGTGGGCATGCTTGATCCGGTCATCATTTCGCCGGAACTAGCTCGATCTGGCGCGCCACGCGGCTGTGCTCGCGATAGCTGGTCTGCCAGTCGCTGGGCCCGTTGCTGGGGCTGACCTGCACCGCGGTGACCTTGTATTCCGGACAATTGGTCGCCCAGTCGGAATATTCGGTCGTGATCACGTTGGCCTGCGTGTCCGGATGATGGAATGTGGTGTAAACGACGCCCGGCGCTACCCGATCGGTGATATGTGCGTGCAGCGTCGTGGCACCCACGCGGCTGGCCAGCCGCACCAGATCGCCTTCCTTGATGCCACGCTCTTCCGCATCGTGCGGGTGGATCTCCAGCAAATCTTCCGGATGCCACGCCACGTTCGCGGTGCGCCGCGTCTGCGCACCGACATTGTATTGCGACAGGATACGCCCGGTGGTCAGCAGCAGCGGGAAGCGTGGCCCGACCTTTTCATCGGTGGCAACATATTCGGTGACAAAGAACCGTCCCTTGCCACGCACAAAGCCGTCGATGTGCATCACCGGCGTGCCGCGCGGTGCCGTCTCATTGCACGGCCACTGCACCGACCCCTCGGCTTCGAGCTTGGCGAAGGACACACCGGCAAACGTCGGCGTGGTGCGAGCAATCTCGTCCATGATCTCGGACGGGTGTGTGTAGTTCATCGGGAAGCCATACGCGTTGGAGATCGCCTGCGTCACTTCCCAGTCCGCCATGCCGGCACGCGGCGCCATCACCTTGCGCACCAGATTGATGCGTCGCTCGGCGTTGATGAACGTGCCATCCTTTTCCAGGAAGGTTGCGCCCGGCAGGAACACGTGGGCGTAGTTCGCCGTTTCGTTCAGGAACAGGTCCTGCACGACGACGCACTCCATCGCGCTCAGCCCGCTGACGATATGATGCGTATCGGGATCCGACTGCGCGATGTCCTCGCCCTGGATGTAGATGCCGAGGAACGTGCCGTCGACCGCCGCGTCCAGCATGTTGGGGATGCGCAGGCCCGGTTCCGGATCGATCGGCACACCCCATTCGCGCTCGTAGATCGAGCGCACATTGGGATCGGACACATGGCGGTAGCCCGGCAGCTCATGCGGGAAGCTGCCCATGTCGCAACTGCCCTGCACATTGTTCTGCCCACGCAGCGGATTCACCCCGACGCCAAGCTTGCCGATATTGCCGGTCGCCATCGCCAAGTTGGCGATCGCCATTACCGCGGTGGTGCCCTGGCTGTGCTCGGTGACACCGAGGCCATAGAAGATCGCGGCATTGCCACCAGTAGCGTATAGCCGCGCCGCGGTGCGGATGGTCGCCGCGGGCACGCCGGACAGCTGCTCCACTTCCTCAGGGCTGTTGCGCTTTTCGGAGACGAACGCCGCCCAGTCGGCGAATGCGTCATCCTCGCAGCGTTGGCGCACGAAGTCCTGGTCCACCAACCCCTCGGTCACGATCACATGCGCCAGTGAGGTCAGCATCGCGACATTGGTGCCGGGCCGCAGCGGCAGATGATACGATTCGCCGACATGCGGGGTGTGCAACAGGTCGATCCGGCGCGGATCGATGACGATCAGCTTCGCTCCCTCGCGCAACCGTTTGCGCATGCGCGAGGCAAAGACAGGATGCCCATCGGTCGGATTGGCGCCAATCACCATGATGACGTCGGCGTGCTCGATCGAATCGAAATCCTGCGTGCCGGCCGACGTGCCCAAAGTCTGGCTCAGACCATAGCCGGTCGGTGAGTGACACACGCGCGCGCAGGTGTCAGTGTTGTTGTTGCCGAAGCCGGCGCGCACCAGCTTCTGCATCAGATAGGTTTCCTCGTCCGTGCAGCGCGACGAGGTGATCACACCCACCGAGTTACGGCCGCGCTTTGCCTGAATACGCTTGAACTCGCTGGCGACGTGATTGATCGCCTCGTCCCAGCTCGCCTCGCGCCATGGATCGGTGATCTTCGCGCGTACCATCGGCTTCAGGATGCGTTCGCGATGCGTTGCATAGCCCCAGGCGAACCGACCTTTGACGCAGGAATGCCCGTGATTGGCCTTGCCATCCTTCCACGGCACCATGTTCACCACGATGTCGCCGCGCATCTCCGCCTTGAAGTTGCAGCCGACGCCGCAATAAGCGCAGGTGGTGATAACGGAATGTTCCGGCTGGCCAAGATCGACGATGGTCTTTTCCATCAGCGTGGCGGTCGGGCAGGCCTGCACGCAGGCGCCGCAGGACACGCATTCAGAGGATAGGAAAGGCTCATCCATCCCCGCCGCCACCTTGGATGCGAAGCCGCGTCCCTGGATGGTCAGCGCGAACGTGCCCTGCACTTCCTCGCACGCGCGCACGCAGCGCGAACACACGATGCATTTCGACGCCTCGAACTGAAAATACGGATTGGACACATCGGTCGGCGCATCGAGATGATTGGCGCCGGCATAACCGTACCGCACATCCCGCAGCCCAACCTCACCCGCCGCATCCTGCAGCTCGCAGTTCCCATTCGCCGCACAGGTCAGACAATCCAGCGGATGATCGGAAATGTACAGCTCCATCACTCCGCGACGAAGCCGCCGTACCTTCTCGGAAGCGGTATGAACCTGCATCCCCGGCGCCACCAGCGTGGTGCACGAGGCCGGCGTGCCCGGCCGTCCCTCGATCTCCACCAGGCACAGGCGGCAGGATCCGAACGCGTTCAGACTGTCCGTGGCGCAAAGCTTCGGCACCTTGATGCCAGCGTCCATCGCCGCGTGCATGATCGAGGTGCCTTCCGGCACCGTCACCTGATGCCCATCTATCGTCAGCGTCACCTGTTGCGTCGCGATGCGCTTCGGTGTGCCATAGTCGATCTCCTGGATCAGCGGCATTGTAGGCTCCTTACGCCGCGGCCCGATGCAGGGGCCGGCGGAAATCTTCTGGGAAGTGGGTCAGCGCACTCATCACCGGGTACGGAATGAAACCGCCCAGCGCGCAGAGCGAGCCGAATTTCATCGTGTGGCAAAGATCCGTCAGCAGCGCGAGGTTCTTGTCTACATTGGTGCCGGCCATGATCTTGTCGATCACTTCCTGCCCGCGCACCGATCCGATCCGGCAGGGCGTGCACTTGCCGCAAGATTCGACGGTGCAGAACTCCATCGCAAACCGCGCCTGACGCACCATGTCCACCGTGTCGTCGAACACCACGACGCCGCCATGGCCGATCAGCCCGTCCTTCGCGGCGAAACTTTCGTAATCGAAGGGTGTGTCGAACAGGGCAGGCGGGAAATACGCGCCCAACGGCCCACCGACCTGCACCGCCCGCACCGGGCGGCCGGACGCCGTTCCGCCGCCGATCTCGCTTACGATCTCGCCCAGCGTCAGGCCGAAGCCCGCCTCGAACAGCCCGCCATGGCGCACATTGCCGGCGAGCTGGATCGGCATCGTGCCGCGAGACCGACCGAAGCCCATCGCCTTATAGTGTGCCGCACCCTGCGCCAGGATCGCCGGTACGCTGGCCAGGCTGATCACGTTGTTGACCACGGTCGGCATGCCGAACAGGCCGTGATGCGCCGGCAGCGGCGGCTTGGCGCGCACCTGGCCGCGCTTGCCCTCCAGGCTTTCCAACAGCGAGGTCTCCTCGCCGCACACATAGGCACCAGCCCCGACACGCTGTTCGATGTCAAACCCATCGCCCAGCAGCCCTTCGCGCCGCGCGATCTTCAACGCCGCGTCGAACGTTGCGATCGCGTGCGGATACTCAGAACGCGTGTAGACATAGCCCTTGCCCGCGCCGGTGGCGAAACCGGCGATCGCCATGCCCTCAATCAGCGCGAACGGATCGCCTTCCATCAGCATACGGTCGGCATAGGTGCCGGAATCACCCTCGTCGGCATTACAAACGATGTACTTGCGCTCACCCGGCGCATCCGCAGTGGTCTTCCACTTGATGCCAGTCGGGAAGCCGGCGCCGCCGCGCCCGCGCAAGCCCGACTCCGTCACCTCCGCGATTGTCACCGCCGGCCCCAGTTCGCGCGCCTTCGCCAATCCAACCCCACCGCCGTGCGCGCGATAGTCCTCGATCGACAACGGATCGATCACGCCACAGCGCGCGAAGGTCACGCGGGTCTGCTTCGCCAGGAACGGTAGCTTTTCCGGCCGGCCCAGCCGCAGCGCGTGATCGCCGCCCCGCAACATCCCTGCCGCCAGCAGCGCTGGTACATCGGTGGCGCGCACCGGCCCATAGGCAACGCGGCCCCCCGCCGTCGCGACCTCGACCATCGGCTCCAGCCAGAACAGCCCGCGCGATCCCGTGCGGACAATTTGGACATCGGCATCCGCCAGCGCGGCCGCGACCGCATCGGCCCCCAGCGCCAGCGCCGCGGCATCGCGCGGAACGTAAATGCGGGTGCTCATACCGCGTCCGCCAACGCCGCATCCACGCCGGCCACATCCAGCCGGCCCAACGGTTTGCCGTCCAGCATCCCGGCCGGCCCGATGGCGCACAGGCCCAGGCAGAACACCGGCTCCAGCGTCACCGCGCCATCCGCGGTGGTGCCGTGCCAGTCGACGCCCAGGCAGTCACGGGCATAGGCGCCCAGCGCATCGCCGCCCATCGCCTGGCACGCCTCGGCGCGGCACAGCCGCAGCACGTGCCGCCCAGGCGCGTGGTCGCGGAAATCATGATAAAACGTGACGACCCCGTGCATCTCGGCGCGGGTGATGTTCAGCGCGGCGGCGATCATCGGGATGGCCTCGCGCGGCACGAAGCCGAACTCCGCCTGCAAAGCGTGCAAAATCGGCAACGCGGCGCCCTCGCGCCCGGCTTCCGCGGCAATAATCGCCGCCGCGCGCTCCCTGCTCCATGGCTCCTGGTCGGCCAACGCCCGTCTCCTACCGCATCAGCGATGTGCAAATTCGATGAGTAGGTGGGGGAAGTGGCCAGAAATGCAAGAAAGCGGCACCGTACGGTGATAGAGAAGTTCTATTGATCACCGGCATCCTGAGTGGCCCGAAATCCGCAATCAATCGGGTGGCGGCGCACCCAGCATCGCCTGGCTGAGCTGCTTGGCTTCGGTTACCAAGGCCGTGGTCAGCGGGCTCATCGGTTCGCGCTGCGGATACACCAGCCCCACCAGCGGTGCAGCCGCGATCTCCTTGATCGGGATGGCCCGGATCGGATCGGTCAGGCCCAGCGTGTCAGCCACTTGCGCCGGCATCACGCTGGACCAATCGCCGGTGCGCACATGGCTGAACAGCACCACCATGGAGTTGGACTGCAGCGTCGGCCGCGGCTCCACCCCCGCGTCGCGCAGCCGCCGATCGATGATGCGCCGGTTCTGCATGTCGGGCGTCAACAGGCACAGCGGAATACGGCCAACTTCGTCCCAGGTGACCTCGCTGCGATCGCCCAACGGACTGGCGGCGGCGGTGATCAGCCGATAGCGCTCGTGGTACAGCGGAATGGCGCGCACGCGGCCCAGCGGTTCGTTGTCCAGGTAGGTGATGCCGGCGTCGGTCTCCAGATTTTCCAGCATCGCGAGAACCTCGAGCGAATTGCGCGAGACGATGGTGAAATCCACTTCCGGGTGGTGCGCGCGGAACGGCGTGGTCAGCGCGGCGATGATCGGCAGCGCGGTGGGGATCGCGGCGATACGCAGATGCCCCGCGAGGCCCTTTTTCAGCGCACGGATCTCCTGGCGCATGGCCCGCGCGTCGGCGACAATGCGGCGTGCCCAGTCCAGCACGCGCTGGCCTTCGGGGGTGAAACCGATGAAGCGCGATTGGCGGTTGACCAGCAAGACGCCGAGCGTTTCCTCCAATTGCTTCAGCCCGGCCGACAGCGTTGGCTGCGTCACGCCGCAGGCCTCGGCGGCGCGGCCGAAATGTTGCTCGCGGGCCAGCGCCAGCAGCATCTCCAGCTTGTCGATCATGCGAGCTTGTGGGACGTGGGTTGCAAGGTCAGGACACTCCGAGGTTCATCAGGGCCGGACCACCAGACGGTGTGGCAGCACCTGATCCGATAGGCTCTCGCCACGCGTCATGCCATGCAGAACGCGTACCACCGCGGCGCCAAACGCGGCATAGGGCACGCGCACCGAGCTTAGCCAGGGCGCGACCCAGTCATTCAGCGGGTTGTCGTCGAAGCCGAGCAGGCAGACCGCATCGGGTACGGCGATGCCGCATTCCGTCAGGCGGCGGTGTGCCCCATAGGCGATCAGGTCGCTCAGACAGAAGATGCCGCAGGGCCGCGTTGGGTATTGTGCCAGCAGGGTATCCACCGCCCGATATCCGATCGCCATGTGGTCGAGATCGGTGGCATCCGAGATCACCGCGGTCGCCGACAGCTTCCGCCCAGCGGCCGCCAGCCGGGCGCCGAAGCTGCGCAGCCGATCGGCGGTGGCCGACGATGCGGGCGAGCCCAGGATGGCCCCGGCGACGGGGATGTTCCGCTGCAGGAAGAAATCCGCCACATCACGCCCGGCGCCAGCATTATCGATGCCGATCGTGGCATGCGTTGGATCATGTGGGCTGCGCCGGTTGACGAATACCAGTGGTTCGCCCGCTGCCTGCATCGCCGCCAACTGCGGGCTGGCGACGGCGCCCAGCAGCACGATCGCGCGCGCGAACTGGGCCCGCATTTCCAGCAGGTATTCGTCCTGGATCTCCGGCCGTTCATGCGTGTCGCACAACACCATCACCAGCCCCTCGGCGCGCAACGCCGCTTCGGCCGAGGCGGCGATCGCAGCCATGATGGGATTGGCTAGATTGGCGGCCAGCAACGCGACCAGCCGCGACTGACCATGCCGCAACGCGCGGCCGACGCTGACCGGACGATAGCCCAACGCCGCCACCGCCTGATGCACCCGCACCGCGGTCGCCGCTGAGGCCTTGTTGGCGATGCCGTTGATCACGCGCGACGCCGTGGCGATCGACACGCCAGCACGCGCCGCGACGTCGGTCAGCGAGACGGGGCTCTCGATACGTGCGCGCGGTTGGGTGCGACGGTCCATCTTGCGTCCAGGTTGGTGACGTTCTAGCGTCGCAGGGTAAACGTTTACCTCAACAAACCGCAACACGGCATCGAATGGGGAGAAACATCATGTTTCGCAGGCACGCTTTGCTTGTGGCCGTGCTGTCGCTGCTGCTCGGCGGCACCGCGGCGCGCGCGCAGCAGCTGACGATCTGGCACGACCTGGGCGACAACGGCACCAAGTGGTTCGTCGCCGCCAGTGAGGAATTCGCCAAGACGCATCCCGGCGTGACAGTGCGCGCAATCAGCTACCCGACCGACCAGTGGTTCGGCCGCTGCATCGGCGCGATCAACACCAACACCGCGCCCGACTTGATCTACAACAACTATGAACGCGTGATCCGCGTCGCCGCACAGACGCACAAGATCGAGGACATGAAGCCGATACTGGCGGCGATCGCCGACAAGGCCTTCCTGTCGCCGGACGACCTGCGCGTCGCGACCTATGCAGGACACATGATCATCCTGCCGGTGCAACGCGTGCAGATGGCCTTCGGTGTACGCAAGAGCTGGCTCGACAAGGTGGGCGAGAATTTCCCGCTCACCTGGGACGACACGCTGCGCGTCGGCAAGAAGTTCCAGACGGAACATCCCGATGGCGGCACCGTGCCGGTGTTTGCCTTCGCGCTGGAAGCCGCCAACCCGCGTGACCTGATCCACATGCTGGATTTGTTCACCTTCGGCGCCGGGCTGCGCCACACGCTGATCGATGAGAACGGCAAGGTCGTCATCGACGAGCCGGAGCACGCCAAGGTGCTGACCGAGTTCATGAAGGTGTTCACCGCCTACCACATGGTGCCGCCGGACGCGGTAAACTATTCCTTCAACGAGATGTACCAGGTGATCGAGGGCGGCCGCGCCGGCATGTTTCGTGTCGGCGACTGGAACGTTGCCAAATGGGTGAAGCAGGGCCCAACCGGCGATTTCCTCGTCGGACCCTGGCCGAAATTCTTTGCCGACAAGCAGAACGCCGTGGTGATCGGCGGCATGCGCGGCGTAGCGGTGCCGGAGAATTCCCCGCACAAGGCACTGGCCGAGCAGTTCGCCGCCTTCCTGCTCGGCAGGCAGGCCCAACAGGCGTCACTGAACTTCGTCGGTGCCGCGGTGCGTAAGGACCTGGATACCAGCGCCTTGCCGGCGCAGTCGCAACAGTTTGCCAAGCCGACCTGGAACCTGATCGCCTATGATTTCCCCGAGTCGGCGCATCCCTGGTATCCGCAGCTTGAAGCCTCGTTCCACAAGAAACTATTGGCCGCGATCGCCAATCCGCCGGCGGACTGGGCCGTCTTCGTCAAGCAGACGGCGGCCGAGATGCGCGCCGAAACCAAAATCCTCGCGGCCAAGCAGGGATAACGATGACGGCCTGCGCGTACGACAGCTCTCCCGCTACGCGGGAGAGATCGCGGAGCGCAGCGACGCGGGTGAGGGTGGTGTACGCGGCAAGACCCTTCCTCGGCATCGCTTCGCTTGCCGACCTCTCCCGCACATGCGGGAGAGGTATTCGATCGTGACGGTCTTTCACGAAGTGCCAACCACCCGCCTTTGGCTGCGACGGGAAGCGGTGTTTTACCTCTTCGCCTTCCCCTTCGCTGCCCTGACCCTGTTGGTCGGCCTGTGGCCGATCGGCCTGGGCGTCGAAGTCTCGTTCGCCGATTCCGCCACGGCGTTCGCCCCGCTGCCGCAGTTCGTTGGCTGGGCGAACTATGCCGCCGTGCTGGGCGATCCTGGCTTCCTCGCTTCGCTGTGGCGCACGGTTCTGTACACCGCGCTCGCCGTGGTCGCGAATGTCGGCTTCGCGTTGGCCTATGCCCTGCTGCTCGACTCGCCGCTGCTCGGTCCGGTGCGCACGCTCGCCAAGCTGCTGGTTTTCCTGCCGGTGATAACACCCGAAGTCGCTGGCTACGTCGTCTGGCGCTGGTTGTATGACCAGAGCTTCGGCGCGGTGAACGCCGCGCTCGCACTGCTGCACCTGCCAGCCTTCGGCGGCATCGCCGCGCAATCCACCGCGATGCTGGCGGTGCTGCTGGCCGAGCTGTGGAGCCACGCCGGGTTTTATGTGGTGATCTTCCTCGCCAATCTGGCGATCGTCGATCGCGCGCTGTTAGAGGCTGCCGCAATCGACGGGGCAAACTTCATGCAGCGGTTGTACAACGTCGTGCTGCCGCAACTGCGCCCCGCGATCACCATCAACGTTGTCTACGCGCTGATCCAGTTCCTGAAGACGTTCACGGTGGTCGTGGTGATGACCAAGGGCGGCCCGAACGGACTGACGAACTTCGTCAGCTACGCCGCCTATCGGCTGTTCGACGAGGCCCGCTACGGCGAGGCTACCGCGATGGCAACCATCCTATTCGCGTTGGTGATCCTGGTGGCGCTGGGGGCGTATCTGCTGGCCGAACGGGGGCGGGAATGACGCGTCGTCGCAATCTGCCCACACGCATCCTGGCTTGGTTCGTTGCCGGGGTCATCAGCCTGCTCTTCGTGTATCCTTATCTGTGGATGCTGTCTGGCGCGTTTCGTTCGACGCACGACATCCTCGCCGCCCCGTTGCACCTATGGCCGAAAAAGATCGACCTCTCAGGCTTCGCCGCTATCGTCGATGTCGGGGGTGTTTCGCTGCTGCGCTGCCTGGTAAACTCAGTGGCCATCACCATCGCATCCACTGCGCTCGCGGTCGGTGTCGCGGCGCTGGGTGCCTACGCCATCAACCGCCGACCAAATGCGCTGGCCTTTCGGCTGCTGCGCGGCGGCTTCCTGCTGTCGATGATGTATCCCTACATGCTGCTGGTCATCCCGGTCTACCTGGTGATGTACCATCTCGACCTGCTGGGAGGTTATACCGGGATCGTTCTATTTCTTGCCCTCGGTCCCATCCAGTTCTTTCTGTTCGAGCAGTTCTTCCGCACCATCCCGCCCGCGATGATCGAGCAGGCCCAGATCGACGGCGCCGGTGAGGTTCGCATCCTGCTGAGGATCGTCCTGCCGATGGCACGCGGCGTGGTGGCAACGGTGGCCATCATCACTTTCCTGCTGAACTGGGCGCAGTGGTTTCCGGTGATGGTGATCTCGGCGTCGCCGGACACCTACACACTGCCAGTGGCGCTGTTGAATCTGAATGGCGAGCTGGGCACGAATTTTCAAGGCATCATGGCATTGGCGGTGATCACGACCATTCCGCCGGCATTGCTGTTCCTGTTTGCACAGCGCCAAGTGATGAGTGGCATGACGGAAGGGGCGGTGAAGGGGTGAACGACACGGAATTGCAGAAGCGCATCGATGCCGCGCGCGCGGCAACACTGGCTTGGCTGGACGCTATGCAGGCACCAGATGCACCGCGCGGTGTGTCGCGGATAAGTGCCGCGCATGATCCGCTGGCCTGGCCGGGCGTGTTGCTGCCCGGAACCTACAACGCGATCCTCTGCCGTCATCTGCTGGATGGGCTGGGGGATGTGCCCGTGTCGTCCTTGGTGGCCTGGCTGGAATCACACCGACGTGCGGACGGCGTGTTTGAGATGCCGGGCATGCACGACGAAGACACGTTCAAGAAGCCTGATCCGACCGAGACGCGGCGTTACATCGATTTCCACCTGACCAACTACAGCCTGGGTGCGATCGAAGCTCTGGATCGGGGCCACGCGCCGGTACTGACGTTCGTGCGATCGTTCCTCGAGCCACTGACGTTGAAGGCTTGGTTGGCGGAACGCGACCTGCGCGATCCATGGCAGGAGGGGAACAACATCGTCAACCTGGCAAGCTTTCTTCTAATGCTGAAGCGGTTCGTCCCAACCGGCGTGGGCGTCGTGAATCGTGCGATAGAGATCCTGTTCGCCTGGCACGAGCGTTTGCAGGAACCCGCCACCGGGTTCTGGGGTGTCGGCCAATCGTCTGATCCGCGCGCCACGCTGCATGCGATGGCCGGGTCGATGCACAATTTCCATCTCTGGTACGTGACGGGACGGAAGCTGCCGTATCAGGACAAGGCCGTCGACTATGCGCTCGCGCAACCGACTTGTATCGACAGCGCCTGCATTGACGTCGATCTTGTCGATCTTCTCGTGCATGCGCACATGTTGATCGATCACCGCCGCACCGAGACGACCGCCTGGCTTCGCGCCAAGCTTATCGCCTTGCTGGATTTCCAAAGTCCCGATGGCGGCTTCGCCGATGAACTCACCGGCATTCGTCGCCAGGACGGTTGGGTGCGCGGTTACGACGAACCGCAAGGCGTCGCCAACACGTTCGGCACCTGGTTCCGCTGGATCGCTATTGCCATGATCGCCGATCTGCTCTGGCCCGGATGGCGCGATTGGAGCTTCCGCCGCATGCTTGGAATTGGCTACCGACTGGAGCGCGTCGCATGACCGAGGCGCTCGATCCCTTCGCGCATCTGCATGATGAGTCGTATGCGGATGGCTATGAACATCCACTGGCGGATCATCGTGGCGCGATGGCGACGGGGGGCCGCACGCGGATCTCACTGAACGGCGCCTGGCACTTCACTCGCGACCTGTTCGACGAAGGGTTACGCCAGAAACTGTTCGCCGATCCGCCGTCTCCTCCCTCGGCGTGGACGAAGCCCCGCGACTTCGACGAATGGGCGGCCGAGGAAATCCCAGTCCCGGGCTGCTGGAATCTCGTTCGTCCTGAGTGGCACATGTTCGAGGGGGCCGGCTGGTACGCCCGCACCTTCGAATGGCACGGCGAGACCCCACGCCTGTTTCTGCGCGTCGGTGCGGCGAATTACGCGGCGCGTGTCTTCCTCAACGGTCGTTTCCTGACTCTGCATCTCGGTGGTTCGACACCATTTTTCGTTGAGTTGACGGCGCATGTGCGTGTGGGCGAGAACCATCTGCTGATCCAGGTGGAAAATCGTCGCCGATCCGACCGGGTGCCAATGAACCATTTCGATTGGTTCAACTACGGCGGCCTCTACCGGGAGGTCGATCTGCTCCCGTTGCCCGCGGCTTTTATCCGCGCGGCATCCTTTACCTGGCGCGATGACGCTATTGCGGTGGAAGTCGGCTTGTCGGATTCCATCAGCACCACGGCGCGGGTGGCGATTCCGGCGCTAGGCGTTGCGCAGGACATCGCAATCCGCGATGGGATCGGGCAAGCCACGATCCGCGTTTTACCGGAACTGTGGTCGCCCGAGATGCCTGTTCTGTATGATATCGAACTGACATGCGGCGGCGATCGCATCACCGATCGCGTCGGGTTCCGCGACATCACCGTGCGCGGCACGGAAATCCTGCTCAATGGCGCACCGCTCTACCTGCGTGGGATCTGTGTGCACGAGGACGATCTGGAATTAGGAAAATCCACCTCGGAAGCGGACCTCCGCCGCCGCGTGGCGCACGCGAAGGACCTCGGCTGCAACCTGCTGCGCCTCGCACATTATCCGCATCACGAACGCATGGCCGAGATCGCCGACGAGGTCGGCTTGCTGCTGTGGGAAGAAATCCCCGTCTACTGGGCGATCGACTTCGCCAATCCCGCCACATATGCCGACGCCGAAAACCAATTGCTGGAACTGATCGCTCGCGACGGCAATCGGGCCTCGGTAATCATCTGGGGCATTGGCAACGAGAACGCCGACACCAACGCGCGCTTCTTCTTCATGTCGCGCCTCGCCGAGGCCGCGCGCCGCGCCGACCCCACCCGCCTGATCAGCGCCGCCTGCCTGATCAACCGCCTGACCTTCCGTATCGAGGACCGTCTCGCCGACTGTCTCGATATTGTCGGCCTGAACGAATATTTCGGCTGGTACGAACCCGATATGTCGTTGCTGGAACGGTTACTGACCAACTCATTCCCCGGCAAACCGGTGGTGATCAGCGAGACCGGCGGCGACGCGCTAGCGGGCCATCACGGCCCCGACACCGAACTGTTCACCGAGGAAAAGCAGGAAGCCATCCACCGCGAGCAGCTCGAAATCCTCGATCGCGTGCCGTACGTGCGCGGCTATATTCCCTGGCTGCTCTATGACTACCGCAGC
>Ga0210386_10000560_pt1 | contig 34391 bp, 35 predicted proteins | sample IncBWH32OmetaG_FD_160091 | JGI IMG/M metagenome (GOLD analysis project Ga0210386, IMG submission 160091) | Forest soil microbial communities from Barre Woods Harvard Forest LTER site, Petersham, Massachusetts, United States - Inc-BW-H-32-O ...
GTGCGCAGATGATGCGCCAGATGCTGCCATTTGCCGCGCGGGTCGGTGAAGCGGAAGTCGACGTATTTGACCTCGTGCTCCTTGATCAGCGCCATCACTTCGCCGGTGTCCGACATCTCGGGGTTCCTTTGGTTGAATGAGGTTGAGGGTGAAAGGCCGAGGAGGGTCACACCGCGTCCGGACCCTGCTCGCCGGTGCGGATCCGGATCGCCTGCTCGACCGGCAGCACAAAGATCTTGCCGTCGCCGATCTTGTCGGTGCGCGCGGCATCCTGGACCGCGTGCACGGCGCGCTCGACGAGGGCGTCGTCGAGCACGACCTCGATCTTGATCTTGGGCAGGAAGTCGATGACGTACTCCGCCCCGCGATACACCTCGGTGTGCCCTTTCTGGCGCCCGAAGCCTTTGACTTCGCTGACCGTCATGCCGGTGACGCCGACTTCGTGCAGGGCATCCTTGACCTCGTCGAGCTTGAACGGCTTGATGATCGCCTCGATCTTCTTCATGCTCTCACCACCTCCTGTTGCGTTGCCTAGGGCGGCGGAGCGGCGCCGTTCACTGGACCGCCTCGCCGCGGATCGCCAAGTCGAGCCTTTGCGTTCGACATCGCCGTCGACGCGCGGACCGTAACGATACAACAATCTCATCCCGCTAACTTTTTGATGAAACCCCATTGGCGCGTGAAATGTGGCGCGGCGATCACATCCGAATCTCGGCGAAATCTCGGGCGTTGCGTTGCTGGAGCGCCGTAAACAGGATGGGCCGGTCGCTGTGACCGGCCCCTCCGCACCGCCAGCAATCGGGCTGCGATTCACTCCGCGACGGCGGGGATCTCCTCTCCGTCACCAAAGTTGTAGGCGGTTTCGCCATGAACCGCATCGTCGCCGACGCGCAGCGTCGCCTCGTCCATCCGCAAGGCGACGAAGATCGAGATCACCTTGAGGATGATGAAGGTGGCGACGACGTTGAAGACGATGATGAACGCCGCCGCGTAGACCTGCAGCATGAACTGGTGGAAGCTGCCGTAGAACCAGCCTTGTCCGCTCACGCCCGGCGCGTCCTTTTCGGTCCCGATATACTCGATCATGTCCGGGTTGGCGAGGATACCGGTCAGCAGCCCGCCCATCAGGCCGGCGACGCCGTGGGTTGACAGCACGCTTAGCGTGTCGTCGACCCGGCGGAACAGCGCGGTCGTCTGCACCTTGTTCATAAAGAACCAGGGGATGATGCCGGCGCAAATGCCGATGATGATCGCACCCCAGCCATTGACGTAGCCCGCCGCCGGGGTGATGCCGACGAGACCGGCGATCATGCCGTTGATCGCGCCGACGACCGACGGCTTGCCGTAGGACATCGAGTCCATGATCGTCCACACCAATAGCGCGACGCAGGTGCACAGGTTTGTATTGAGCACCGCGGCCGAGGCGTCGGCGTTGGCGAAGTAGGGGTCGCCGCCGTTGAAGCCGTTCCAGCCGAGCCACAGGATCCCGGCGCCGACCAGCGCCATCAGCAAACTGTTCGGCGGGAAATGGTCGCGATCCTGCTGAATGCGCGGCCCAATCACTGCCGCCGCGACAAAGCCCGAGGTGCCGGCGGCGAGATGGATCACATAGCCGCCCGAGAAGTCGAGGGCCCCGAGCTGGGCGAGCCACCCGCCGCCCCAAATACTGAAGGCCCCGACCGTGTAGACGAAGGTCATCCACAACGGCACGAAGATGATCCACGCCTTGAAGCTCATCCGCCCGATCAGCGAGCCGCCGAGGATGATCACGGTGATCGCGGCGAAAACGAACTGGAAGAACATCATCGTCGCCATCGGGAAGGCCAGCGGCGGCATGCCCGACGCGGCCGCCGGGATCGTCGCCTGTCCGGTCAGGAAGGCGGCGGAGAGGGCCGGCTGCGGTGTACCCCAGAACGGGAACATTTGCGGGCCGAAGGACATGTTGTAGGCCCACAGCACCCAGACGACCATCACCGCGGCAAAGGCGTACAGCGCCATGAAAGCCGAGTTGATCGCCCATTTCCTTTTGACGATTCCTCCGTAGAGGACCACCAGCCCGGGCACGCTTTGCAGGCCGACAAAGGTTGCGGCGGCCATCTGCCAAGCATTGGAACCGGTATCAAGCCATTTTGGCGTTGGAACTAACATCTCTCTGCCTCTTAGGGTTGTTATCGGACCCAAGCGTTCAAACCGAGCCCTCCACTGGCGAATGCAGCAGCGCATCCCCTCGGGATCGGGTTGAGGCAAGATTTATGCCTAGATTGAAAACCTCGCCGGCCATGGACGAGCCGCTCGTTCGACGATGTTCGATCCGCCTGGGCTCGCACTGCGACGCACCCGCACCGGGGGAAGCATTGCTCGGCGGCCGTCGGCGATCGATAGTTCCGCGAGAGCGGCAGACGCCTTCGGATTTCGGTGACTTCCGGTCGGCCCGCGGCGGAAATTCGACACTGGCGCCGTGCCAATCCCGCGAGCGCGGCAAGCCGGCCGTCGTCATCGAGCTCGATCGCGGCCCGGTTGCGATTCGCTGTCCGCGGCGATCACCGACACGTGGATTTGCCGGGATGATCCAAGACCGCGATTTGGCTTCGACCGCGCCGCGGGTAAGCTCCAATTTCGCAGCCATCGACCAGGCGAATTTCCCAATCACGCCTGCAGGGTGGAAGTAGCGGGAAGGCTTTACAGGCGGGTTCGAGCTGGCAGACTCATTGTCGTGCGAGCAATACGCCCCGTTATTAGGCATTTTTATGCCGAAATTATAGGCAAACTAACCGGAGCGTTCATGAATACGCTCTAAAGCCTCAATTCAGCGAGTTTGCGAAAGCCGGAGGGCAGAAATTGGACAGACCGCAGCAATCCTCGGGAACCGCGCTCGACATGGTCGTCGCAGTCAGGGAAAATCGCGCCGACGGTGTGAAGCGGCGCATGCGGCGGCGCATCCGCCAAACCATCGCGGTACGATTTGACGACAGGTAACCCGACGGAAGCGATGTGATGGCGACGGTTGAGGTCGGCGTCCAGGCGCGCGTCGGGTTCGCGTCGAAGACCGGGCCCCGCTCGCAAAACGAGGATTTCGCCGCCGCCCTCTACGGCGCCGAGCTGCCCGAGCCGCGGCAGGAAGTGATCGCGGCGATCGCCGATGGCATCGGCAGCGCCAAGGGGGGTCGCACCGCCGCGGAAACCGCGGTGCGCGGGTTCCTCGACGGATTTTGCGACCTGCCCGAGACCATGGAGGTGCAGCGAGCGGGTGCCCGGATCGTCAGCGCGCTCAACGGCTGGATCAACACCCAGGGCCGCCAAGACCCCGAGCTTGCCGGAATGGGTTGCACGTTCACCGCGCTGATCCTACGCGGGCGAGTCGTCCACCTTTTGCATGTCGGGGATACGCGCGCCTATCGATTGAGTAGGGAACGCCTGACTTGCCTCACCGTCGACCATGTGCGCCAAGATGGCTCGGGTCGCTCGCACACCCTCAACCGCGCGCTCGGGGTGGAGGCGGAAGTGCGCCTCGACTACGCCACGCAACCGGTAGCGTTGCACGATCGCTTTCTGTTGTGCAGCGACGGCGTGCACGGGTCGCTCGCGGAACAGAGCATCGCCGACATCCTGCGCGACCGCTCCGCTCCCGAGGATACCGCCGGCGCATTGGTTGCGGCGGCGCTCCAATCCGGCAGCAACGACAACTGCACCGCCTTGGTTCTCGACGTGGTAGCACTGCCGACGGGGGGATCGGCCGACATCGACGCCGCGATGCTGCAGCTGCCGGTGATCCCGCTACCGGTCCGCGGCGAGACGATCGACGGGTTTGTCTTGAAGGCCCTGATCTCCGAGGGCCGCTACAGCCGGCTGTTCGGCGCGGAGGACGAAGTCGAGGGCGGCACCGTCGCGTTGAAGTTCCCCAAGCCGCAATTCACCGGCATCGATGCTTACCGCGCGGCGTTCGTCCGCGAGGCCTGGGTCGGCGCCCGGGTGCACAATCCCTGGGTCGGGCGCGTCATCGAACTTCCACCGGGACGCCAAACCTGCCTCTACACCGTCATGCCGCTCTATCAAGGCGAACTCCTGGAAACGAGGCTGTCGCGCAGCCCGGCGCTCGGCTTGGAAGAAGGGCGGAACATTACCGTGACCTTGGCGCGCGCAATGGCGGCGCTGCATCGCAACGGAATCATCCATCGCGACATCAAGCCCGACAACGTGATCCTCGAAGGCGGCGGGCCCTTGAAGCTGATCGATCTCGGGGCGGTTCGGGTGCCTGGACTGGAGGATTTTCCGCCCGAGAACATTCCCGGTACCGCGGCCTATATGGCGCCCGAGATGTCCGAGGGCGAAGCCGGCAACGAGGCCACCGACATCTACGCTTTGGGGGTCACAATGTTCCGCGCGTTCACGCGGGAATTTCCGTACGGCAATGCGGACGCCACCGGCCCACCGCGGCGCACCAGACCGGCGGATTTTTCGGTGCTGCGGCCGGATCTTCCTGCCTGGCTGCAGACGGCGCTCGTCCGCGCGATCGCACTCGATCCGGCGCGGCGCTTTCACGACATGACCGAGTTCGCCCTCGAGATGGAAGCCGGGCCGGCGCGCGCCCGGACCGCCGCGACCCGGCCGCTCACGCTTTACGAGCGCGCCCCGCTACGGGTCTGGCAAGGTGTAGCCGCGCTGCTGGCGCTGGCACTCCTCGCCTCGCTGCTGATGCGCTGAGCTTTAGTGTTTCAGCCTCATGACCTGATGATGGCGAAAAAGCCCATGCACTGTTAGGGCGACGGCGATCTGCGCCGGGCTGCTGGTCAACAGCCTGCCCTCGGGCTTGACCCGATGGGGCGCGATGGCGGTGCACAACAGCAAGCGCGCCAAAACCGACCCGTGGATCGCGCGGCTGTTCGAGACGAAGCCGCGCCCCTCCGCACCCCCGCGAGCGCGGGCCTGCCTGGGGCTGGCTCTGGTGGCCGCCGTGGCGCCGGCCAACAAAGGTGGGGGCATCGCCCTGGGCGGTGATGGTGCGCGGGACCGACTTCCGTCGCGCGCTTTCGCCCGGATGATGATAGGGGCGGTTTGCCAACTTGCTCCGGATTGTGAGTTCCTTGACAAGCCCCGAGTCCGACCGGCTTGCGCGCGGTGCCGTCGTCTGCCGTGGTTTGCGGCCGGTTGTCACGCCGGCCGGGGATTGTTACATTATCGCTGCAGAAGCCGCGGGGCCGACCCGCCGGCGCCGGTTTGCCGCCGCTATGAAGATCCTCGCCTGCAACAGCAATCGGCCGCTTGCCGAAGCCATCGCAGCCTATCTCGACTTGCCGCTGACCAAGGCGAGCGTGCGGCGCTTCTCGGACATGGAAGTGTTTGTCGAGATCCTTGAAAACGTGCGCGGCGAGGACGTTTTCGTGATCCAGTCGACGTCCTACCCGGCAAACGACCATCTGATGGAATTGCTCGTCTGCCTCGATGCGCTCAAACGCGCCTCGGCGCGGCGGGTGACGGCGGTCATTCCCTATTACGGCTATGCCCGGCAAGACCGCAAATCGGGCTCGCGCACCCCGATCTCGGCCAAGCTCGTCGCCAATATGATCACCGCGGCCGGGGCCAACCGGGTATTGACGCTCGATCTTCACGCCGGGCAAATCCAAGGCTTTTTCGATATCCCGACCGACAATCTGTACGCCGCTCCGGTTCTGGTGAAGGACATCCTCGATCATCACGCGCAGCGCGATCTGGTCATTGTTTCGCCCGATGTCGGGGGCGTTGTCCGCGCCCGCCAAATTGCCCGGCGGCTCGACGCCGATCTCGCCATCATCGACAAACGGCGCGAGCGCGCTGGGGTATCCGAAGTCATGAACATCATCGGCGACGTTTCCGGGCGCCGCTGCATCCTGGTCGACGACATGGTCGACAGCGCCGGCACTTTGTGCAACGCCGCCTCAGCCTTGGTCGAGTCGGGCGCATCGGCGGTGTTCGGCTGCGTCACCCATGGCGTGCTGTCGGGCGGTGCGGTCGCGCGCGTCGCCGCCTCACCGATCGAGACGCTGGTCATGACCGACAGCATCGTGGCGACTGAGGCGGTGCGGGAAGCCAACAACATCCGCCAGGTGTCGATCGCACCGTTGATGGCCGAGGCGATCCGCCGCATCAGCGAAGAGCGCTCGGTTTCGAGCCTGTTCGACTAAGCTGCGGCATCGACGGGGGTCGGAGTCGCCGCGACAGGGCGGCGCGCGCCCGCGCGCTGTCGTCCGATCCGAACTTCACCGGCTGACGCCGAGTTACGCGAAAGAGGAGTATCGTCGATGCCCGAGATCATCCCCCTCAGCGCCGAGTCGCGCGCCGTCGCCGGCAAAGGTGCGGCTCGCGCCGCGCGGCGCGCGGGACGTGTCCCCGGCATCGTCTACGGCGGCGGCCAAGAGCCGACGCCGATCACTCTCGATCCGCGAGAGCTGTCGCGCGCGCTCGCCAAACGCGGTTTTCTCGCGACCCTCGTCGATCTATCCGTCGATGGCGCGGTGCAGCGCACCCTGCCGCGCGAGGTGCAGTATCACCCGGCGACCGACAAGCCGCTGCACGTCGATTTCATGCGCGTCGCCCCGACCAGCCGGGTCACGGTCACCGTGCCCGTCGTCTTTGTCAACCAAGAGCAGTCGATCGGGATCCGCCGCGGCGGCATCCTCAACATCGTCCGCCACGGCATTGAGCTGAATTGCCCGGTCGACGGGATCCCCGATCACCTGACCGTCAGTCTTGGCGGGCTCGACATCGGCGACAGCGTTCATATCAGCGCGGTCACGCTGCCGGAGGGCTGCCGCCCGACGATCACCGCGCGCGATTTTACCATCGCCAGCATCGCACCGTCCTCCGCCGTGCGCGAAGAAGCCGCCACCGCCGCCTCGGCGCCGCCCTCCGCCGATCAGCCGGCCGCAGGGGCCTGAACCTGGCGATTGCGGTTTTGGCATCAACCGTTTGTGCACTGATGCGCCTCGTCGTCGGGCTCGGCAATCCCGGTTCGCGTTATGCCCGAAACCGCCACAATGTCGGCTTTATGGCGGCTGACGCAATCGCCCGCCGGCACGGGTTTCCGGCCTTTCGCAGTCGCTTCAAGGGGGAGCTTGCGGAAGCAGCGATCGCCGGCGAGCGCCGCCTGTTGTTGAAGCCGCAGACGTTCATGAACGCATCCGGCGAGTCGGTTGCCGAGGCGGCCCGGTTTTTCAAGATCGCGCCCGAGGATATCGTCGTCATTCACGACGAGATCGACCTGCGTCCCGGAAAGCTGCGCGTCAAACGCGGCGGCGGCAATGCCGGGCACAACGGCCTGCGCTCGATCGACCCGCTGATCGGCCCCGATTATTGGCGGGTGCGGATCGGGGTCGGGCATCCGGGCGTCAAGGAATTGGTTCAACCCTACGTGCTGCAAAACTTTCCCGTCGAGGAACGGACAGACTGGGTCGAGCCGCTGATCGACGCGCTGGCCGAGACGATACCGTTGCTGCTGTCCGGGGCGCCGGACGCGTTTATGAGCGAGGTGGCGCGCCGCCTCGCTCCGCCCGAGCCAACGCCGGCCGCGGCACCGCCGCCGTAAGCGGATGGGGTTCAGCTGCGGCATCGTCGGACTGCCGAATGTCGGCAAGTCCACTCTGTTCAACGCCTTGACTGCGACCGCCGCGGCCGAGGCGGCGAATTATCCGTTCTGCACGATCGAGCCCAATGTCGGGCGCGTCGCGGTGCCCGACGAACGGCTCGCAATTTGCGCCCGGCTCGCGAAATCCGCCAAGATCATCCCGACCCAGCTCGAATTTGTCGACATTGCCGGGCTGGTGCGGGGCGCCGCGCACGGCGAGGGGCTCGGCAATCAGTTCCTCGGGCACATCCGCGAGGTCGATGCCATCGCCCATGTCGTGCGCTGCTTTGCCGACGGCAATGTCGTTCACGTCGAAGGTTCGGTCGATCCGATCCGCGATATCGAGACGGTCGAGACCGAGCTAATGCTCGCCGATCTCGAAAGCCTCGAACGGCGCGCCGTCGCGGTGCAAAAGCGCGCCCGCAGCGGCGACAAGGAGGCCCGGGCGCTGGCCGAAACCATTGACCCGGCGCTCGCGGCATTGCGGGCGGGTAAGCCCGCACGGGCCGCCGCCGGCACCGCCGAGCAGCAAAAAAATCTCGGCGCACTGCAATTACTGAGCGCCAAGCCGGTGCTCTATGTCGCCAATGTCGAGGAGGCGAGCGCCGCCGCCGGCAATGCCGAAAGCCGCCGGCTCGCCGAATTTGCCGTCCGGCGCGGCGCCGGTGTCGTGGTGATCTCGGCGGCGATCGAAGCCGAACTGGCGCAGCTTTCGGACGCCGGCGAGAGAGTGGAGTACCTCGCCTCGCTCGGGCTCGACGAAGCCGGGCTCGACCGCGTCATCCGCGCCGGATATTCGCTGCTCGATCTGGTCACGTTTCTGACCGTCGGGCCCAAGGAGGCGCACGCCTGGACGGTCGAGCGCGGCACCCGGGCGCCACAAGCAGCCGGCCGCATCCACACCGATTTCGAAAAAGGCTTCATCCGCGCCGAAACCATCTCCTACGAGGATTTTGTTGCTCACCGCGGCGAACAGGGCGCCAAGGATGCCGGCCGCATGCGCCTCGAAGGCGCCGACTACGTCGTCCGCGACGGCGACATCATGCACTTCCGTTTCAACGTCTGACACTGGCGTGCGCTGGAGCCGCCGGCGAGCATGAGCCGATCAGGTCGCACCATTACTTCCCGTGTTGTCATTGCGAGCGCGGCGAAGCAATTCCGGGCCATTCGAGATTGTTTCGTTGCGGAGCCTGTCCTCGGGCCGGCGCAGCCGGACCCGTGGGCTCCACACATGACAGCTTGGTAACTTGGTCGAAATCTGCTCTCGCCGTCGAGGTATGATCGCGATAAAGACGGAAATTTGGAACCGACCTGCTAGACCGGCGGGGCGCGCAGCGGACGCAAATCGGGCGCGGCGCGCAACGCGGCCTCGGTCTTGGCCTGCAGGCCGGCGAAGTCGATGTCCTCGGCGATCTCGCGGACGACGAGCCCGTCGCGGGTCACGTCGATGACCGCGAGGTCAGTGTAGATCCGGCTGACCGCGGCAGCAGCGGTCAGCGGGTATTTGCAGCGCTTGCGGATGCGCGGCGCGCCGGACTTGGTGATGTGCTCGACAAGGACGCGGATCTCCTTGGCGCCGACCGCGAGGTCCATCGCCCCGCCGACGCCGGGCGGGAAGCCAGGGTCGTCGGTCGTCCAATTGGCGAGGTCGCCGTTCTCCGCGACCTCGAAGGCGCCGAGCAAGGCGAGATCGAGATGGCCGCCGCGGATCATCAGAAACGAATCGGTGTGGTGGACATAGCTGCCGCCGGTGACGAGGGTGATCGGCTGCTTGCCGGCGTTTATCAGGTCGGGGTCGGCCTCGTTGGCGCCGGGCGCTGGGCCGACGCCCAAAATGCCGTTCTCGCTGTGCAAGACGATCTCGCGATCGCCGGGAATGAAGTCGGAGACCAGGGTCGGCAGGCCGATCCCGAGATTGACATAGGCGCCGTCCGCGAGGTCCTGGGCGGCCCGCCAGGCGATTTGGCGACGTTTGAGCGGCATCGGTTCCCTCCGGTCTAGCCCCCGACGGGGATGCAGTCTGTCATTGCGAGCGAAGCGAAGCAATCTCGCGCCGAATGTCCCGGCCGATCGAGATTGCTTCGTCGCCTGCGGTTCCTCGCAATGACGCGTTCTAAAAGGCGACCTGGACGATGCGGTCGACAAAGATCCCGGGGGTGACGATCATCTCCGGGTCGAGTTCGCCCAATTCGACGATGTGGCGGACCTGAGCGATCGCGAGATCGGCGGCCATCGCCATCGTCGGGTTGAAGTTGCGCTGCGATTTGCGATAGATGAGATTGCCCCAGCGGTCGGCGCGGTCGGCGGCGAGCAACGCCACGTCGCCCTTCAGCGGCTTTTCCAGCACATACATGCGGCCGTCGATCTCGCGGTGCTCCTTCCCTTCGGCGAGGCGGGTTCCGACCGAGACCGGCGAATAGTAGCCGCCGAGCCCGGCGGCGGCGCAGCGCATGCGCTCGCTCAATGTCCCTTGCGGCAACAGTTCGAGTTCGATTTTGCCGGCCGCGTACAACTCTTCGAACACGACCGACCCCGAGCTGCGCGGAAACGAGCACATGATCTTCTTCACCCGGCCGGCGGCCATCAATGCCGCGAGCCCGCTGCGCCCGGTGCCGGCATTGTTGGCGACGACCGTCAGGTCGCGCGCCCCTTGGTCGATGACCGCCTCGCACAGCGCATCGGGCAACCCCGCGCCGCCAAACCCGGCGCAGAGGACGACCGACCCGTCCTCGATCCCCGCCACCGCCGCGGCGAGGTCGCCCACCCGCTTGTCGATCATCTCTGCTGCACCTGCTCAGACGAGAGCCAAGGGGGCGCCGAAGAATTTATCGTCATTCCCGCGAAAAGCGGGAACCCATGACCCCAATGCTCCCGCGGCTGCCCCCTGTTCACGCCAGAGGCAGGCCCTGGGCCCCCGCTTTCGCGGGAGTGACAGTGGGGGTTTTTGCTTCATGTCTGGTCTCTCAGATGCGCTCAAAAGCCGACATCATCGCCGCCCTTCAGCGCGAGCATCGCCCGCGCTTCGTCGGGGGTGGCGATTTCGAGCGACAAATTCTCGACGATCGCGCGCACCCGGCTGACCTGGTCGGCATTGCTGGTGGCAAGCTTGCCGCGGCCGATCCACAATGAATCTTCGAGCCCGACGCGGACGTTGCCGCCCATGATCGCGCCCATCGTGACGAGCGGCAATTGGTGGCGGCCGGCGGCGAGGATCGACCACGCGTAGTTGTCGCCAAACAATTTGTCGGCGATCCGCTTCATGTGGACGAGGTTGTCGGGATCGGCGCCGATCCCGCCGAGGATGCCAAAGATCGTCTGCACAAAGAGCGGCGGCTTGACCAGCCCGCGTTCGAGAAAGTGGGCGAGGTTGTAGAGGTGGCCGACATCGTAGCACTCGAACTCGAACCTTGTGCCGCAGCCCTCGCCCAAATCTTTAAGGATTCGTTCGATGTCGGCGAAGGTATTGCGAAAGATAAAGTCGCGGGTCATTTCGAGATGCTGCGTCTCCCAGGGATATTTCCAATCCTTGTAGCGGGAGAGCATCGGGTAGAGCCCGAAATTCATCGAGCCCATGTTTAGGGAGCACATTTCTGGCCGGGCGCGCAACGGGGCGGCCAAGCGCTCGTCGAGCGACATGCCGTGGCCGCCGCCGGTCGTGATGTTGACGACGGCGTCGGTCGCCTGCTTGATCCGCGGCAGGAATTGCATGAAGACGTTGGGATCGGGGGTCGGCCGGCCGTCCTTCGGGTCGCGCGCGTGTAAGTGCAGGATCGCCGCCCCGGCCTCCGCCGCGGCGATCGCGTCGCGCGCAATCTCGTCCGGGGTCAGCGGCAGATACGGGCTCATCGTCGGGGTGTGGATCGACCCGGTGACGGCGCAAGTAATGACGACCTTGCCGCCTATAGCCATGCACTCCCTCCCACACGCTCCCGCCGGCCGCAGCGGCGGGCAGGCCACGAAGGATCGGCGGGAACCGGCCCCTTCGGCTAGCCCAGCGCCCGGATGAACGACTTGACCTTGGGATAGGTCTCGGTCTGCCACCGGCGGCCGTGGAAGACGCCATAATGGCCGACTTTGAGCTGGAGGTGGTGCGTCTTTTTTGCCGGCGCGATGCTGGTACAGAGATTGTGCGCGGCGACGGTCTGGCCGGGCCCGCAGACGTCGTCGCGCTCGCCCTCGACAGTCATCAGCGCGGTGTGCTCGATCGCCGCCGGCTCGACCAGCCGGCCGCGCACCCGAAACTCACCGAGCGGCAGGTCGTGGCGATGGAACACGCGCTCGATCGTCTGCAAATAGAAATCGGCCGGCAGGTCCATGACCGCGGTGTATTCGTTGTAAAAGGCGCGGGTCGCCGCGGCACTTTCGCCATTGCCGCGCGCCAGGTCGCGGAACATCGTCCAATGCGCCGAGACATGGCGGTCGAAATTCATGCTGAGAAACCCGGCGAGCTGCAGAAATCCCGGGTAGACGCGGCGAAAGGCGCCGGGATAGCGCGCCGGCACCGTGGTGATCACGGTTCGCTCGAACCAGTCGAGAGAGTGCGCCTCGGCGAAGCGGTTGACCGCGGTCGGGTTGGCGCGGGTGTCGATCGGGCCGCCCATCAGGATCATCGAGGAGGGTTGGCACGGATCGTTATCGGTGGCGAGCAGCGAGACCGCGGCCAACACCGGAACCGAGGGCTGGCACACCGCCATGACATGGGTGCGCGGGCCGAGTAGCCGGACAAAGCGCACCACCAACTCGACAAAATCGTCGAGATCGAACCGGCCGTAAAGCAGGGGCACGTCGCGTGCGTTGACCCAATCGGTCAGATACACGTTGTGATCGAGCAGCAGGGTCTCGACCGTGCCGCGCAGCAGGGTGGCGAAATGGCCGGAAAGCGGCGCCACGACCAGCACGGTCGGCTCGTCGCGTGTCAAATCCTTGCGGAAATGCAAAAGATTGCAGAACGGATGCGAGGCCACGACCTCTTCGCTGACGGCGACCTCGGTGCCGTCGACCGTTACGCTCTCGATGCGGAAATTCGGCCGCTCATGCGACAATCCGGCGTGCGACAGCAACTCCATCGCGGCGGCTGCACCGCGGACAAACGGCATGGTCCCAATCGGCAGCCAGGACTGGCCGAGCCACTCGCTGGCGGTCCCGGCCATCAGCCGAATGGGACCGAATATGTCGTTTTGAGCCTGGTAGGCGTCGTAAAGCATATGTCCTCGTTGTTGTGCACGGTCTGCGATTACCCGACCGTCCTGTAAAGCGAAACGGCCTTCCGTTTCGATCGATCATCAGGCGAAAGCATCCCATCGCAAAAATCCTTTTCGTTCAACCGTATATTTGTCTTGACAAGCGTTTAGGCAAGGGTTTTGGAGCTGATCTTGCACCACCGGCGAGAACCGCGTTTCGTTCTTAGATTGTTTCTTAGGCCGGGTGAAATCTGCGATATCGCTAGGCAGTCCGCAAAGGTTGCCTATCGCATAGGCACAACGACCTCAGCGTTGTGGGGCGACAACGCCGCCGCGCACCTCGTGGACGACCACCCCCGAAAGTCGGGGCGGCGGCGCCAGCCAGCGCGGGTGAGCGAGGCTTGTCGCGACATCGCTTTCGCCGGCATTCCAGCGCCGGTTTACCGCGGCGGCGGAGAAATCCGACATTTTCGCCGCGAGATCGACGCCGCTGCCCTCATTGACGAGGTGCAGGATCGTCATCGTCGCATCGCTCGCCTCGGCAAGGCAGCGGCGGATGTTGACGTCGCCATACAGCGCTGGCGGCACGCGCTCGCCAAGCAACGCGATCATGCGGCGCAAATCGTGGGTGCGGCGCATCGCGGCGATTTCCCGCGCCGAGCGGCTGACCCCGCCCGCACTACCCGGCACGGGATCATAGCCGTCGATCGCAAAGCACAGGGTGTCGGCGGGGCGGGCGTCGTCGAGCGCCGACACCGAAACCGCACTGCCGGCGAAGAGCTGGCGGCCGATCGCAACCGGCGGCAGACCCGCCAGCGGGGTCCCCGCCATGACGTGGTCGAGGCTGAGGACGTGCCGGTCGTTGTCGAAAAAGGTCTCGACGCCGCTCGCCACATTGACGGCGCCGAGCACGACGCGCACAGCACCCGAATTGACCCGCTCGAAGTCGACCGCTTCGCTGATCAGTTCGCGCAATCCGGCGGGGGAGACAACCGGCTCGGCCGCGACGCGGGCGCGTCTTGCGCCGCGGCGGATAAGGTGGAGGTTGCGGTCCGCCACCCGGCCCGCCCAGCGGCCGAGACCCCAGGACCGACGCGCCGCCGCGCACTGGCTGAGCTGTTGCCAGAAGCGGCGCAGATGCAGCGCGCGTTCATGCGGCAAATTGCCGGCGATGATCGCGGCGTTGACGGCACCAATGCCGCTGCCGGCGACCCAGTTCGGCCGCACCCCGCACTTTTCGAGCGCGGCGTAAGCGCCTGCCTGGTATGCGCCGAGCGCCTCGCCGCTCGACAACACCAGCGCGATCCGATCGAAGCGGGCCAAGCTCTTGTCCGGTCGCCCTCGCGCCAATGCCCGCTCCTGCCGTCAGCCGCCAACTGCGCCGCCGAGAATGGCCGGCGGGTTCGGACCCACTCCGTTGGTTTGCGCACCGCTGGCGGCAATCGGCCTGTTGCCGTCGTTGCCGATGGAACGCCCGCCATCATAAGAAGTCTCGGCCAAGCGTCCAGCGGCGAACAGCGCCGCGGTCAGCCTTTTTTCTGCGCGCGCGGCAGGCGCGAACGGATCGGGGCCAAGGCTTTGAGGTAGACCGCGATTGCGCGACGATCGGCGTCGTCGAGTTTCGCGGTGTCGTCGACGATCGCCCCCATCGCCCCGCCGACAAAATCGAAATCGGGTTTTTGCCCATCCTTCAACAAGCTGACGATGTCGTCTTCGCTCCACGAGCCGATGCCCGTCTCGGGGTCCGGCGTGATGTTGGGCGCACCCTTGCCGCCGCGGCCGGAGGATGCGCCGGCAAGAAAACGCCGGGGGTCGGGCGCACCGAGCCAGTTGCGCGGCGTATGGCAGTCGCCGCAGCGGCCGATCGCGGCGACGAGGTAGGCGCCGCGGTTCCACACCGGATCCCGCGTCGGATCGGGCCGCCAAGGTCCGGGAAAGGATGTCGCGGCCACCGCGACAGCATTCAGCGCGCCGGCAAAGAGCGTCCGGCTGCCGGCGCGATTGGCCTGCCGCACCGCCGGCACGCTGTCGAGAAATGATTTAAGATCGGAGAGATCGCGCTCGCTGAGGCGGTTGTAAAAGGGAAACGGGAACGTCGTCAGAAAATGCGAATCATCAGGGGCGATGCCCCACCGCATCGCCGCGGTGAAGTCGGCGAGCCGCCATTTGCCGATGCCGGTGGCGCGGTCGGGGGTGATGTTCGGCGAGACGACAGTCCCAAACGGCGTCTCCAGCAAACGACCGCCGGCGTAAGGGCGGCCGCCATGCCCGGCGTCGGTATGACATTGGCCGCAGCCGGCGGCCGCCGCAAGATAGGCGCCCCGCGCTGTCGCACCGGGTTCGGCGGCGATCGCTGCGGACGGTGCGGCAAAACTCAGCAGAACCGCCGCACCGGCCGCCGCCCTCAGTTTTTGAGCTTTTCGCGGAAGTTTGTGTGGCAGTTGCCGCAGCCGTTTTTGCCAAGATCGCCAAAGGCGGCGAGGATCGCCGGTTTGTCGCCGCCCTTGACCGCGGCGAGCAGCGCCTCCGCCTTGGTCGCCGCCGCCTTCTGCGCGTCGAGAAATTTGTTCCAATCGGTCCAGATCGCGGCCTTTGGGCCGTAATCGCCGTCAGGGCTCGGCTTGTCGGTGCCGGGCGGAAACAGGCCGGGGATCTTCCGGGTCGTCTCGGTCAGACCGGTTGCCGCGGTTAGCGCGGCGGCTTGGTCGGTCTTGCCGTCGAGAAAGGCCTTGACGCCGCCCATGTCCTTTCCCTGCTGCTTCATCGTCGCCTGTCGTTGTTTGACGATGGCGTCGGGGTCGATCGCGGCGGCAGCACCCACCGCGCCGATCACCGCGACGGCCACGGCCGCGCCAAATATTTGCCGCCTCGCCGAAGATCTCATCAAATTTCCCCTGTCAATGTGCGTCCCCTACGCCACGCTTCTCTTAGCAAAGGCGGCTTACCCTAGGTTGACAGCACCGTTACGCAACCGCAGGACGGCCGGCTCACGATCATGTGATCGGGATTTCGATGTGGGTCTTGAAGGCGGGGCGCTCGCGCATGCGCTCGTACCATGACTTGAGCTTGCGCAGCGGCGGGCGCTCGACCGGGAAGGCGTGCCAGCGATAAACCAGCGTCCCCATGACGATTTCTGCCAAGCTCAATTCCGCACCCGCGAGAAAGGGGCCGGCGTCGAGGGCGTCCTCGACGATCATCCAGCCGGCCGCCGCTTTGCGCCGCGCCGCCTCGATCGCGGCATGGTCGCGCTGCTCGGGTTTGGAGCGAATCAATCCGTACAGCAGCGCCCCCATCGGCGGTCCGATCGTCGAGAGCTGCCAGTCCATCCAGCGTTCGACCGAGGCGCGCGCCGCCGGGGCCGACGGATAGAGCCGCTCGCCGTGCCGCGTCGCTGCGAGATATCGACAAATCGTATTCGATTCCCACAAGATCAGGTCGCCGTCCCGGATTGTCGGCACCAGCCCGTTCGGATTGAGCGTGAGGTATTCGGCGTCCTGATTGCCGCCGAACGGCCCGCCGATGTCGACCCTTTCGAACGGAAGCTCAAGTTCGCCGCAGCACCACAGCACTTTTTGGACATTCGAAGAGGTCCTTCTGCCCCAAATCTTCAGCATCGTCGCCGCCCTCCGGCCGCCGGTCCACTGCTATCTATGGAAGCCAGAGTCCGGCCTCCGGCGCAACAGCGGCCTCGGGCGAAGCGGCGTATAATCAGGCGGTCGGGATCGACACCGACCAGGGCTCTCGAGCGGCAAGGAGGTACCGAATGAGGTATTGGCGGGTTTGCTTTTTGGCGACGGCGCTTGCCCTCTTGTGCGGGACGGCCGAAGCGACGTCGCAAGGGACGTCCGCGATACAGCGATGGCACTCGATGGATGACTGCGCCAAGCAGGCGCAAGCGGCCTTCCCCGACTTTTCCGCCGATTCGAATGCAAAACGCGAGGCCAAACTCGAAGACTGTCTGAACGCCAGAAACCTGCCGCCACGCCAGCCCGAATCGCCGACCCAGTAATCGGCCACGCTGCGTTCCCGGTCAATCCGCGGGTCCCTCGCCCCAGCCTTCGGCCATCGGCGGCAGCTGCGCCGGGCGAGTGGGAAAATCGGGGGTCGATTCCCGTCGCAGGCGGTCGAGCAAGGCCAGCTGCGCATCGAGCGCGATATCGAAGCTCGACGTCTCCTCGATCCGGGTATCCTCAAAGATATTTGTGCGGCGTCGCCGGCGCCAGCTCATCACGGTGTCGTCGCGCAGCCGCAGCAGCGCTGCGATCTGAGGACGAAACAGCGCGACGACGGCACCGATCCAGCGGTTGAGCAGAACCGGCCCATCGGCGGCGGCGAGGGTAAAGCGGTCGAGCATTCGAATGACGTCGTCGGCACGGTACCAGGTCTCGCCGGTGACCCAACGATTGGTCGTGAACAACCGGATCGGCTCGCCGCGCGCATCGAGCGCGATGGCGACAAGATGGCTGACCTCGTCGCGGGCGCCGTGCTTGAGCGGCGCCGCTTGCGGCGGGGTAGGCAGCGCATCGGGGAACGCGGTCTCGGGCAGGACGAGCGGGGCGACCCCGGCAGGCATCCCCTCGGCGCGCAGAAAGGTGTGGAAATGCCCGTGCTCGGCCGCCGGGCGCTGCCGGATCGGGTGAGCGTGGTAGAAATATTGGGCATGGCTTTGCGAGTCGTAGACGTCACCCGCGGGATGGTGCCGCCAATCGGCAAAAGCCTCGCCGCCGGCGGCGATTGTCCCGAGGATGCCGCCCTGGCAGGAAGCGAATGCGCGGCGGCATTCGGATACGACGGCCCCCGCCTCGCGCAGGCGCGCCGTTTCGGCGGGTGTCACCTGCAGCTCCGGGATCCCTCTTGGTGCCGTCACTCAGCTACCTCATGCGAACGAAACATGCCCACAATAGCTAACGCTGCGTTCGCGATAAAGCGGGGTTGCCGAGCGTCCACAGAACGATGGCCCTAAGCGCCGCATCGGTCGCGGTGTTGAAGGCGGCGACCACCGCCGGAACGTTGTCCGCGGCGGCCGGGGCGCGCTGTTCGAAGCGCGCTTGGGCGATGATGCGGCGCTGCGGCATCGCGACGAGCCGGGCGATGATCGCCACCCATACCCGCGGCGGGCCGCCGGCGGCATCGTATACCGCCTCGAAATGGCGAATCTCGGTCCGCAGGATAAAGTCGGCGCGCAGGCCCGACGAACCGCGGCCGATCGCGGTGATCGCCCGGCTGTCCTCAAAGGATGCAACCAGCAGGTTTTCCAGCACGTCGGGGACGCGGTCGGTCCACACCGAATCGGCGTAGTAGTCGAGTGAGAGGGGCGACTTGCTCAACGCTATTCTGTTGGTGTCGATAGCGGCCGGGGCTTCCGGCAGGTCGACGAGCATTTGCGCGCCGACATCGGGCAGGTTGCTCGGAAAGTCGTTCGCGGCCGCGAGCCGGTAGAGATTGCCCGGCGGTGTCGCGACAAAGAGGCTGGCGCAGCCAGCGAGCGCCAGCGCGGCAGCACCCGCCAGCCATCGGCGCGCGACCCGCGATGCCGGACGCGTCATCGCGGCTGATACCCTTGGCGCCGATCGCCAAACAGCAGGCGGGTCGGGTCGCGCTGCAGTTCCACGACAAATTGGTTGAGGTTCCCCGCCAGCACCTGTACGTCGTTGACGAGATCGTCCACGCCCGGCAGCGTCGTCTGGGCAAAGTTGCGAAGACCCGGACGGACGTCGCCGATCGTCAGCTGCAATTGGTGCGCCGTATCGGTCAGGTTTCCCGCCACGCGGTCGTAGTCCTTCAAGGTCTGCGACAGCTGGTCCTTCAACCCGCCGCGCACCGCATAGCTCTGGTCGACATTGTGGAGCAGCGTTTTGAGCTCGACCGCGGCGTCGTTCGCATTGTCGACCAGCGCCCCGACATCCTCGCTGTGGCCGGCAAGGGAGGCGGTCATGGTGCGAATATTCTGCAGGCTGTCGGCGACCGCCTGGCGGTTACGCTCGTCGAGCAGGGCGTTCAAGTTGCGGGCCACCTGTTTGAGGTCGCCGAGAATCTCGGGAAGCGACGCCTTGACCGCTTCGAACTCGTTCTGCTGCGCCCTGATGATCGCGTAGTGGTGGCCGGGCTTTGGTTCGAGGAGCTGCGCGTGCTGCGTGCCGCCGCTGATTTGAATTGTCGAAACGCCGCTCAAGATATTGGTGTCGATGGAGGCACGGGCGTCGGTTTTGATCTCGACGAGATTGTTGTTGATCTCGACCCTGACCTGGATTTGCGAAAGGTTGTCGCGATCAACGCGAATATCGGTCACCCGTCCGACCGGGATGCCGTTGTATTGGACCGCGGAGCCGCGGCTCAATCCGGCGACCGACCCTCGGAAAAAGACGTAATAAATCTTGAGCTCCTGGCCGAACTCGACGCCGGCCAGCCACAGCACCGCGGCGAAAGCGGCAAAAACGACGATCAGGACAAACGCCCCGACCGCGACGTAATGCGCCCGCGTTTCCATCCGTCCTCTCCGGCTGCGCGGTTTCTTAAAGCGTGGCCGAAGCCGCGGTCCGAGCCGGGCCCGGCGGCGCAGGCAGCGCCTCGGCGTGCTGCGCGGCGCGGCCCCGCGGACCATGAAAATAGGAGCGGATCCAGGGGTGGTCGTCGTGCAGCAGCTGGTCGAGCGTGCCGACCCGAATCTTCTTGTCGACCAGCACCGCGACGCGATCGCAGATCGCGAACAGGCTGTCGAGGTCGTGCGTCACCATAAACACCGTCAGCCCCAGGCTGCTCTTCAGATCGCGGATCAGATTGTCGAACTCGCCGGCGGCAATCGGATCGAGCCCGGCCGTCGGCTCGTCGAGAAAGACGATTTCCGGGTCGAGGGCGAGGGCGCGGGCGAGGCCCGCCCGCTTGCGCATGCCGCCCGACAATTGCGCCGGGAATTTTGGTCCGGCGTCTTCTGGCAAGCCGGCCAAACCGATCTTGAGCGCCGCGATCTCGTCCATCAGCCGTTGCGGCATCCGATAAAATTCTTTGAGCGGCACTTCGATATTCTGCGCCACGGTCAGCGAGCTGAACAGCGCGCCGTCCTGAAAGAGGACGCCCCAGCGCTCCTCAAGCGTGCGCTGTTCAGCGTCGTTCATTCTCAGAACATTGGTTCCGAACACTTCGACCCGACCGGCGAGCGGGCGATTGAGCCCGACAATCGTCCGCAGCAGCACGGATTTGCCGCTCCCCGAGCCGCCGACGACGCCGAGAACCTCGCCGGCGAACACGTCGAGATCGAGCCCGTCATGCACGGTCTCGCTGCCGAACCGGTTGACGAGCCCGCGCACGGCGATGATCGGCTTCTCCCGGTTATTGCCCACGGTTCAAATTTTCAATGCGGAAAATACAATCGAGAAGGCGGCGTCGGTCACGATCACGAGAAAGATCGATTCGACGACCGACAGCGTCGTCAGGCGGCCGACGCTTTCGGCGCTGCGCGACACCTGAAAGCCTTCGTAACATCCGATCATCGCAATGATCGCCGCGAAAAACGGCGCCTTGAACACGCCGATCCAGAAGGTTCGCGGCGTGATCGCAAATTGCAGCTCGCGGATGAATTGCCCGATCGTGATCCCGAGCACGCCCCACGCCATCAGACATCCGCCCAGCAACCCCATCAGATTGGCGTACAAGGCCAGCATCGGCAATGTCAGCAGCAGCGCGAACAAGCGCGGGATCACCAGCACCTCGACCGGGTCGAGACCAAGCGTGCGCAGGGCGTCGATCTCCTCATTGACCCGCATCGTACCGATCTGCGCGGTAAATGCGCTGCCCGAGCGGCCGGCGATAATGATCGCCGTCATCAACACGCCGAGCTCGCGCAAGACGCCGACGCCGAGCAGGTCGACCGTGTAGATTTCGGCGCCAAAGCGGCGCAGCTGGTCGGCGCCCTGATAAGCAATGACGATCCCGATAAGAAACGCGAGCATGCCGACAATGGCGAGCGCGTTGACCCCGGTCTGCTCCATCTGGGCGATCGTCGCCGTCAGCCTCAGCCGGCGCGGGTGGCGGAAGAGGCGCAGCGCCGTCACCGAGACGAGACCGACAAAGCCGAGAATGCTGTAGGCGCGCGCAAACAGGCCGACGGTAATTTGACCGATGCGGGCGACAAAGCCGGCGAGCGAGTGATGGTCCGGCCGCGGATGCGAGACCGGGGCGAGCATCCCGCCGGCCCGGACGTGCTCGAACAGCGGCGCAAAGGTCGGCGCCAGGTTGCGCACCTCCACGGTGTTGCCGCGGGCCGACAGATCGTGTTCGGTGCGCAACAGCAGCCAGGCGCCGGCGGTGTCGATGCGGTGGATCCCCGCCAGATCGATCGCCACTCGCCGATGTTCCGGGAGATCGAGCGCGCGCAGCCGGCGATCAAGCTCGGCTGCGGTCGCCACCAGCCATTCCCCAGCGGCCGTCAGCACCAGTGACCCGCCATCTTCGGTTTCGACAAGAGTGGCTGCGAGTGATGCCATGGCCGGTTCAGGATACGCATTCGCGCGTGCTGGGCGAGGTCTTTCCAACAACGCGAAAAACGGTTATGCGGCGTCGTACCGCGGCTCTATCGCCCGCAATCGGTCGTCGAGGATTGACCCATGGACCTCAAAGAGCACATCCGATCGATCCCCGATTTTCCCAAGCCCGGCATCCTGTTCTACGACATCTCGACGTTGTTGGCGCACCCGGATGCCTGGCGAACCACCGTCGCGCGACTGGCCGAGGCGCTGCAGCCGCACCGTCCCGATCTCTTGGTCGGCATCGAATCGCGCGGTTTTCTGGTCGCCGCACCGGTGGCCTACGAGCTCGGCTGCGGCTTTGCGATGATTCGCAAACGCGGCAAGCTGCCGGGCAAGACCGTGCGCTTTACCTACGACCTCGAATATGGCAGCGACACGATCGAAATGCAGGACGGCGCGATCACGCCCGGCCAGCGCGTCGCCGTGCTCGACGATCTGCTGGCGACCGGCGGCACGATGCAGGCGGCGATCGATCTGGTGCGCCAGCAGGGCGGCATCGTCGCCGCCGCCGGATGCATCATCGAATTGAGTTTTCTGCAAGGCCGCAACCGCATCGACGTCCCGTTTGCTGCGATGGTCGCCTACGACGCCTGATTATTAGTTAATCGTCGCTGCCCGGACGGGTCGGGCCGAGGCTGCGGCCGATCACGGCGTAGAGCGGGTCGCCGCCGCCGGGCGGCGTGCGATCGAGACAGCGAACATCGGCCCAATTGCCGGCGTCGGCAAAATGATGGGCGATCAGGCACAGATGGCCCGCGTCGTCGAGCAGGCACCAGCAGCCGATCGGCCGCGCCGGCCGGCAGCGCTCGGAAAAGGTGACGACCAGCGGCGCCCCGGGCTTCAGCACCCGGCCGACCTCGCCGATGACGTCGCGCGGGCGCGATAGATGCTGGACCGCGACGCACAGTGTCGCACCGTCGAATTCACCGCCGCCAAACGGCAGGCGCGGGTCGCGGTTCAGGTCCTGCAGCCGCCACTCGTCGAGAAACGGGTTTTCCGCCAGCTCGCAGGCGTTCGAACCGATGCCGACGACCCGCGAGTACGGGATTTCGGGCGGCAGGTGGCTGACCCAGCCCGACATCACGTCGAGGATCGCCCCGCCATTCGGCAGGATTTCGCGGTAGAGATCGGTGATGGCGCCGAGCGCGGCGTCGTCGATCTGGGTGACGCGCGGCGGTTCGAGCCCGGAAGGCGCGTCGAAAAACTCATCGACGCGCGGCAGAGGGATCATCGGAAGCAGCGTCATTTCCCCCGTCCCATGCATGCCCGCCTGCTGGTGTTTGTCTGAGATAGGAAGAAGACGGCGGCGCTTCCATAGAGGAAAAACCGCACGAATGCGAAAAGAGCGGGCCGGGCGGCGGCGCCAAGACCGGTTCAGTCGGACAACGCCTCGTCCGGCGGGGTCAAGGGCAGGCCGAGATCGTGCGCCACCGCGGCGTGGGTGACGCGCCCGCGACAGATATTGAGGCCTTGGCGCAGATGCGGGTCTTCCGCCAGCGCCCGCCGCCAGCCGCGCTCGGCGATCGCCAATATGTAGGGCAAGGTGGCGTTGTTAAGAGCCACGGTCGAGGTGCGCGCGACCGCACCCGGCATATTGGTCACGCAATAATGCACGACCCCTTCCTCGACATAGGTCGGGGCCGCATGGGTCGTCGGCCGGCTGGTTTCGAAGCAGCCGCCCTGGTCGATCGAGATGTCGACGATCACGGTTCCCGGCCGCATCGCCCGCACCAGCTCGCGGCTGACGAGCTTGGGCGCGGCGCCGCCGGGGCTCAACACGGCGCCGATCACGAGATCGGCCGCGGCGACCTCGCGCTCGATGTTCTCCATCGTCGAGTAGAGCGTGTGAAGTTGCGCGCCGAATTGCAGGTCGAGCTCGTAGAGCCGCGGCAGCGAGCGGTCGATCACGGTGACGTAAGCCTCCATCCCCATCGCCATGCGCGCGGCGTTGGTGCCGGCAACCCCGCCACCGAGGATGACCACCTTGGCCGCCGGCACGCCCGGCACCCCGCCGAGCAGCACGCCGATCCCACCCTGCTCCTTTTCGAGGCAATGGGCGCCGACCTGAACCGCCATCCGGCCGGCGACTTCGCTCATCGGCGCCAGCAGCGGCAGCCCGCCGCGCGCATCGGTCACGGTTTCATAGGCGATCGCGACGGCGCCGGAACGAACCAGTGCCTGGGTCAGCATGCGGTCGGCGGCGAGGTGAAGATAGGTGAACAGGATCTGGTCGCGCCGCAGCAACTCCACCTCCGGCGGCTGCGGCTCCTTGACCTTGACGATCAGTTCTGCGGCGCCAAAAACCTCGCGCGCGTTTGCCGCGATACGGGCGCCGGCCGCCTCGTAAGCGCGGTCGCCAAAACCGATCCCGGCGCCGGCGCCGCTCTCGACGACGACTTCGTGGCCGTGATGCACCAACTCGCGCACGCTGCCGGGAACGAGCCCGACGCGGTATTCGTGGGTTTTTGTCTCCTTCGGGACCCCGATCAGCATAATCCGCCTCCGCTCGGCCGCCGCGGGCCGGTTTCTCGCGCCGCCAGGCTCGCGCCGGCGGCAACGGGCTGGCGGAAAATCTGGGGATATACCGTCCGATTGTAAGGCCGATGCGGCTGCGGCTAGCTCTCGGTCAGGCGCCTCGCCGCCTCGTCGGCGAGCGCCAAGGACGCGGTCAGCCCCGGCGATTCGATGCCGTAGAGATTGACCAGCCCCGGCACGCCGTGGGTTGCCGGTCCCTGGACGACAAAATCGGCTGCCGGTTCGGCGGGGCCGCTGATCTTGGGCCGGACCCCGGCATAGCCCGGCCGCAAGGCGCCGTCGCGCAAACCCGGCCAATAGCGCCGAACCGCGGCATAAAACGCCTCGCCGCGCGTCGCATCGACGGTGTAGTCGACCGCCGAGATCCATTCGACATCGGGGCCGAAGCGGGCTTGGCCGGCAAGGTCGAGAGTGATGTGGACACCAAGCCCGCCGGCCGGCGGCACCGGATAGACGAGCCGACGAAACGGTGTCCGCCCGCTCAAGGTAAAATAGACGCCGCGGCAGAAATAGGCGGGCGGGATCGTGTCGCGCGGGACGCCCTCGATGCTGCGGGCCAGCGCCGGCGCGTACAGCCCCGCGGCGTTGATCAGATATCGGCAGCGGATGACGTCCGGCTCGTCGCCGCCGGTCGCCAGCTCGAAGCCGTCGCCGCGCGCCCGCCCGGTGAGGAGCGGGGTGCGCAGCACGATCGCAGCACCGGCGGCCTCGGCCTCGCCCTGATAGGCGAGCATCAGCGCGTGGCTGTCGATGATACCGGTAGACGGCGACAACAACGCCGCGACGCAATCGAGGTCGGGTTCGAGGCGCCGCGCCTGCGCCGCGTCGAGGCGCTCGATGTCGTCGACGCCATTGGCGCGACCTGCGGCGGCGATCCGGTCGAGGGCGGGAAGCTCCGCTTCGTCGGATGCGACGATGATCTTGCCGAGCTGGGCGTGCGCCACCCCGTGTTCGCGGCAATAGGCGTAAAGCCGCCGGCGGCCTTCGACGCAGCTCGTGGCCTTCAAACTGTCCTTCGGATAATAGATCCCGCTGTGGATCACCTCGCTGTTGCGCGACGAGGTCTCGAACCCGATCGTCCAGGCGCGATCGAGGACGAGCACGTCACGGCCGGCGAGCGCCAATGCCCGCGCCGCGGCAAGCCCGATCACCCCGGCGCCGACCACCACGCATTCGACTTCGTCCACGCCGCGCTCCCTCGCCGTCCCCGCCGCGCGGTTGTTCGCCTCCGGCCGCGATGCGTCAAGACCCCGCGACCCCGGGGCGCGGCTAAGGCGTTGCCGAATCGCCGCCGCGCGAGCCGGCTGGACGGCCTTCGCGAAATCGCCCACACTTCATCCGCGTGGCAAGAGCGAAGGGCGGCAATGAGCCGGAAGACTGCGAACGTGCTGAGCCTCGGCGACTTTCGGGCGCGGCAGCGCACCCTCTATTTCACCCGCGGCGAGTTGAACCAGCTTCTCGGTCTCTACAGCCTTCACGTGATCCGCGGCGTGTGGCGCGACTACGCGATCGATCATTCCGCGGGCGTCGCCCGATTTTCGGTGTTCCGCCATACCCATGAGGCGCCGGCCTATACGATCGTCAAGACCGCCCCGGCCGCGGGCCGCCCAACCGAGTTCATGGTTCAGAGCGGCCCGCAGAAATTGCGCGTGTCGCGCAGCCTCGCCGAGGCGCTGGAGTTTTTCCGCACTCATCTGAGCCTCGTCGCCGCCGGACCCGGCTAGCTGTCGAACCCGGCGCCGCGGCGGTGCGGCAGCATCCGCTCGAGCACGCCGTCGCGCCTGACTATGCCGTGGTAGAGCGCGCCGATGACGTGCAGCGAGACGAGCCCGTAGACCGCATACTGGCCGAGCAGGTGAACCGCGATCGCCAGTTGCGGCACCCGCTGGTTGATCGCCGGCAGCGGCGGGATCGAGACCAGGCCAAAAAAGCTGACCGCGTGTCCCGCGGCGGCTGCATTCAGATATCCGGCGATCGGCATAACCAAGAAAATCAGGTAGAGGCCAAAATGGGTGAGTCGAACCAGCGCCGTTTCAGCCCGCCCGAGGGCCGACGGCGGGACCGGCGGGGGGTGCCGCCAGCGCCACAAAGCGCGGACCACCATCAGCCCCAAAATCGCCAGTCCGACCGAGCGGTGCAGCAGCAAAAGACCATCGCGGGCCGGTGAGTTGTGCGGCGCCGACCCACTCGCCCAGCCGAGCGCCACGACCATCACCGCGAATGCCCCGATCAGCCAATGAATGGCGCGCGCGACGCGGCCATAGCGTCCGCCGCCGGCCAAAGTCTCGACTGCTGTCATCGGGGGCCGGCCGCCGTGGCCGCTGCCGAGATGTCCATCTGTTCCGCTCCCTCGGTAGCACGGATGGGCGTATAGCCGAGCCGCCCGACACGACGATTACGCAGTGAATTGGAGAACTCGGATTATGGCGATCAATCTTATTACCCATGCGCGCCGCATCGCACCCGCACTGATGCTGCCTTTCGTGCTGATCGCGCCGGCGGCCGCCCAGCAGGCGACGCAGGCGCAGCAGAACGCGATTCGGCAGGCCTGCCCGGCCGATTACCAGGCGCATTGCGCCAACGTGCCGGCCGCCGGAACGGCGGCGTTTGCCTGTTTGCAGCGCAATGCGGCGAGCCTCTCGCCGGCCTGTCAGCAGGCGGTGACAGCGGTCAGCGCGGGCCCGGCCCCGCATGCCGCTTCCTCGGCGAGTGCTGCGCCGGCGGCATCGGCACCGCAATCCGCCGGACCGGCGCAATACGGCGCGCCGATGACCATGCGCGACGAGCTGGCGCTGCTGCGGCAATCCTGCGCCGGCGATTTTCGCGCCTTGTGCAGCGGTGTCCCGCTCGGCGGCGGACGCGCTATCGCCTGCCTGCGAGCCAATGCGCAATCGCTGTCGCCGCGATGCGGCGAGGCGTTGAGCGCGGCGCGCGGCGCCCGCTAGGCGCCGCCGAACGGGCGGGTGGCCACCGCCGCCGCCCGCGCCTAATATCGCCGGCACAGGACCACGATCGGAGACCCGGCAAGATGATCGACCTGCCGTCGGCGGGGATGGCGGCCGTGCGCGACCCGCTGGTCGTCACGCTCTTTACGTTTTCCTTGCTCGGACTGCTGACGCATTTCCTGTTCCGCCGCCATCCGCTCGGCCGCGCGCTCGTGCGTGTGTTCTTTCTTATCGTCCTGACGATCGTTCTGCTGCGCGCCGGGGTGGTTCCGTATCAGCCGCTGACCCAGACCGGGGAGCCGTTCCAGGATGCGGTCCACGCCGCGCTGAAGATCGCTTGGTGGCTGTGGGCCGCCTGGTTCGTCGTCGGCTTTCTGCGCGTGTTTCTCGTCGCCGAGCATCGCCCGCGCGAGGGGAAGCTGGTCCAGGACCTGCTCGCCGGCCTCGTCTATCTCGCCGCCCTCTTTGCGATCATCGCCTATGTCTTCGATCTGCCGATCAAGGGCCTGCTCGCGACCTCGGGGGCGATCGCGATTATCCTCGGCCTCGCGTTGCAGAGCACGTTGAGCGACGTCTTTTCCGGCATAGTCCTTAATTTCAGCCGTCCCTATCGGCCGGGCGACTGGATCAGCATCGACGGCACCACCGACGGCCGCGTCATCGAGATGAATTGGCGCGCGACCCATGTGCTGACGGCAAAGCGCGATCTGGCGATTGTCCCGAACAGCACAATCGCCAAGGCTAAGATCGTCAACGCCAGCTCCCCCTCGGGCATCCATGGCATGACCGTGACGGTCAAGCTCGACGCCAAAACGCCGCCCGCGGTCGGCGCCGAGATCCTGCAACATGCGATCCTGAATTCCCGATTGATCATGGCGACGCCGGCCCCACTCGTCGCGGTCAAGTCGATCACCGCGGACGCGATCGAATTCGACATCAGTTTCTTCGTCGAAGAGTTGGCCCAGTCGACCCGCGCCCAGAACGAGCTGTTCGACTGGATTTCCCGGCATCTGGCGGCGGCCGGCGTCGATCTGGCATCGACCCAGAGCCAGCCCTATTGGCCGTCGCCCGCCCTGCCCGCGAATGCCAAGACCGCCGCCGAGCGCGCCGTCGATCTCGTGGCGATTTTTGCCGGGCTGACCGAGGACGAGCGCAAGACGCTCGCCGATAAAACCGAGCATCGGCACTACGACGCCGGCGAGGCCGTGGTCGAGCCCGGGAACGTGCTGCATTCATTGTTCATCATCGGCGCGGGGGTGCTGTCGTTCACGCAGCTCGTGTCCGAAGGCGAGATCGAGCTGCTGCGCATCGGCCCGGGCGATCATTTCGGCGAGATCGGGCTGTTGACTGGACAGTCCGCGCAGGCGACGCTCAAGGCTCTCGTACCGGTCACCACCTACGAGCTGGCCAAGGAGGATCTGGCGCCGGTGCTCGAGGCGCGGCCGGAAGTTTCGCACGAGCTATGCCGCGCGCTTGCCCGGCGCCAAGCGGCGGGTCAGCTGCTCGCCGACGCCGACATCGACAAGAGCGTGCCGCCAAGCCGGGTCGCCGCGTGGTTCTCCGACCGGCTGCACCGCCTCTTCGATCTCGCCAACGCCGAATGAGCGATGCTGTCTCAGTACGAAAAGGCGTAGAGCCGGTCGTCGGCTCCGACATAGGCAGTCGCAAGCGCGGGCGGCGAACTGCCGCGGATCTTCAGCACCGTCAGCACGTCGTCATCGCGCGGCGATGGGCATTGCGCATCCGAGCCTTGGAACGCGACACAGACGCCGTCGGCGGGATAGGCCGAAGCTGCGGTGCAGATCGGACGGATCGAGACGGTCTCGGAGACGAGCGCGCCGCCGATCCCGCCGAGATGCCGGCGTCGAGCGGGTAGACGCGCTAGTCCTTGCCGAGCACCAGCAGCCGAACGAGAACGCCGAGCCAGAGGTTGAACGAGATTTTCAAACGGGTGACCATGCGGAAGCCCCGGCGGTTGCAACCCGCCCGCTAACGCTTTCGCCCGATCATGGCCCCGCCTTGCCCGCAGAAGGGGTTGCCGCCCCGGCTGCGCCCAGGCAAACAATTCGGCCGGAAGGGCCGTCGTGGCGACGCGAGCCGATTTCGCGAGCTCGCCAGATCCGCCCGCCCCAAAGGTCGTCGTAGAACGCGTATTTTTGAGGAGAAGGTTTGATGCCCCGCAAAGTGTGGACCGCCTTGGCTGTGCTCGCCTTGTTGTGCACGTGGCTGTCGGCAATGCCCGCCGTCGCCGGCTATGGCGCCATCGCCTGGGATCAGACGACCGGCAAGAGCGGCTGGGTCTGGAATGAGCCGACGCCGCAAAAGGCTGCCGCGGGGGCGATGCGCGAGTGCGGCATCAGCGGCTGTAAGGTGGTCATCCACACCGACGCCAAACAATGCGCCGCCTTGGCGACGACAAAGGACGGCAAAGCCGCGGGCGGTGCGGCGCGCTCGACCAAGGACGCGGCACGGCTGGCGGCGCTCACCCAGTGTCAAAAGCGCAAGGCCGGCGACTGCATTCTGCGGACCAGCGATTGCAATAAGTAGCCCGAGCCAGCAGGCTTTGCCCGACTCCGGATCGCCGGGCCAAGCCGGCCAAGCCGCTTACGGACGCAGCACCAGCCCCTCGCGGGCGACGATCGTGCCGGGTCGGGCGATCGCCGCCTCGGCCGCGACGCGGTCCATAAAGGCGTCGTCGTGGCCGGGGTCGTGGTGAAAGATCACCAAGGTGCGCGCATCGGCGGCATCGGCCAGCCGCACTCCCTCCTGCCAGGTCGAATGGCCCCAATCCTTGTGTCGGGGATATTCGGCGTCGGTGTAGGTCGCGTCGTAGATCATCAGGTCGGCGCGGTCGATCAGCCGCAGGACATTGGGGTCGAGGCCGCCGGGACGATGTTCGGTGTCGGTGATGTAGGCCACGGCCTTGCCGGCATATTCGATGCGGTAGCCGGTGGCCCCGTTCGGATGGTTGAGCGGCCCGGTCGCAAGGCGAATCCCGCGATGGGGCGCGAGCTTTTTGCCGGCATGGAAATCGACAAAGTCGAGCTTTGCGGTAAAGATCCCCATCGGGATCGGAAACAGCGGGGCGATCATCATGTTGTTCAGCACCGCCTCGATGCCCATCCCGTTCAGATGACCGGCCCAGATCCGGATCCGGCTGTGCGCGTCATAGCACGGCGCAAAAAACGGCAGCCCGCAGATGTGGTCGAAATGCGTGTGGCTGTAGAAAATGTCCAATTCCGCCGGTTTGCCCGCCGCCGTCAGGTCGTTGCCGAGCAGGCGCAGACCGGTGCCCCCGTCGAACACCATTAGGCGGTCGCCGCAGCGGATCTCAACACAAGAGGTATTGCCGCCGTAACGCACGGTATCGGGGCCCGGGCAGGCGATGCTCCCGCGCACGCCCCAAAACCGCACCGTGTACTCCAGTTGGACCAAGGTCCGGGTCCTAATCCTCTCGTCCCCGTGCCTTCTATATCGTCGGCTTTCGCAAAAAAAGCTATACGAAGCGGTTTGGTTCAGGGTTGTTCGACGGCTTTTTTGTGATCTTCTTCTAAACCTGTCGTTAACCAGAAGGGCTTATGACCGGGTTACCCCCCAACCAACCGGAGCGCCGGTCATGCCGGAGACCGATTACGAAACCGCGATCGCCCAATTCCTGCTGACCAAGGGCATCACCCGCTGTCCCACGGTCTGCGCCGTCCCGACCCAGGCGACGGTCGCCGACGCCGATCGCGCGGCCTATCGCGAGTATATTGCCGCCAAGGAGGCGGTACGGCTGGAAAAAATCAGATCGCTGCGGCATCCGGTTCACCCGTGGCCATGGCCGGTGGTCTGACCGGGGTTGCCTGAACGCTCCTATCCGGGCGAGGGTTTCGCTCGCACATATGGGAAATTCCCGATGGCCGATGGCGAGCTTTCCGTTCGCTGCTGCATCGCCGGAGGCGGACCCGCCGGCATGATGCTCGGGCTGCTGCTGGCCCGCGCCGGCGTTCCGGTCCTGGTGCTCGAAAAGCACGCCGACTTTCTGCGCGATTTCCGCGGCGACACAATCCATCCCTCGACCCTCGAGATCATGCACGAGCTCGGCCTGCTCGCCGAGTTCCTGCGCCGGCCGCATCAGGAAGCCCGCAGCCTCGGCGCGCAAATCGGCGAAGATTTTCTCGAAGTCGCCGATTTTACCCATTTGCCCACCCATTGCCGCTTCCTCGCCCTGATGCCGCAATGGGATTTCCTCGATTTCGTCGCCGAGCAGGGTCGCCGCTACCCCTCGTTTCGGCTGATGACGCGGGCCGAGGTGACCGGCCTCGTCGAGGAGCGCGGCCGGATTTCCGGCGTGCGCGTCGAAACGCCTCAAGGGCATCTGACCGTTCGCGCCGATCTCGTCGTCGGCGCCGATGGCCGCCATTCGACGGTGCGCCGGCAGGCCGGGCTCGCCATCGACGACCTCGGCGCGCCGATGGACGTGCTGTGGATGCGGCTGTCGCGGCGGCCCGACGATCCGGCGCAAACCCTGGGGCGCATCGACGCCGGCCGCGTCTTGGTGATGTTGAACCGCGAAGACTATTGGCAATGCGCCTATGTCATCGCCAAGGGCGGCTATGCCGAGGTTCAGCAGCGCGGCCTGCCGGCTTTCCGTGATGAAATCGCCCGGCTCGCCCCTTACCTGCGCGACCGCACCGACGAATTGCGCGACTGGGACGACGTCAAGCTGTTGAGCGTGGCGGTCGACCGCCTGCGGATATGGCATCGGCCGGGGCTGTTGTGCATCGGCGACGCGGCCCACGCAATGTCGCCGATCGGCGGGGTCGGCATCAACCTCGCGATCCAGGACGCGGTGGCGGCGGCGAACATTCTCGCCCAGCCTTTGCTGCGGGGCGTGGTCAGCCCTGACGATCTGAGCGCGGTCCAGCGCCGGCGGCAATTTCCGACCAAAGCGACGCAGGCGTTGCAGGTACTTGTCCAGAACCGGGTCATCCGCCGCGTCTTGGGCGCGCGCCGGACGATCAGAGCGCCGCTGCTGCTCCGCCTGTTGAGCCGATGGGGTTACTTCCGCCGCTTCCCGGCACGCATCGTCGGCCTCGGCTTTCGCCCCGAGCACGTCAAGACGCCGGCCCGCGCCTGACCCCTTCTAGCCGGCTCGGCGCGGCCGGATCATCAGGGCGACATGATCGGCGGCGGCGAGGTAGGCCGGGGAGGGAGCAATCGCGTGGCGGCTGAGGCACGCCTCGGTAAATTTGATGACGTGCTCGTCGCCATTCTTAAGCGCGCGCTCGACGAGCCCGTCCTCGCCGGCATCGGTTGCGGCGATCGTCTCGGCGACGGCTCGGTCGCCCCCATAGCAGGCGTAGAGCGCACAACCCGATTGCCAAGCGTATCGCAGCGCCGCGCGGGCGGTCGCCTCGCCGACGAAGGGGGCGATGTTGCCAAGCGCGGCATGGCTGGTGACGGCGTGAATAAAGGCGATCGTCGTCGGTATGTCGTGGGCGTTGGCCAGGAAGACCCGTGCGAACAGCGCGGTCAGTTCCGCGATCTGCGGGGCGACCGGGCCCGTCGTGTCGATCGCGTCGACGATCGGGGTAAACGCGGGAAAATCGCCGAGGATCGCGAGCGCCTGGACAATATTGCCGGGTAGCCTGCGCTCGGCGGGCACGATCGGTACCCGCGTGATCGCCTCTCGCGGCGGCATCCTCTCGTGAGGCGCCTCGATTCCGTTTGTGTTCGCGCCGCTTGCCGGCAATTGCTGCCAGGTGGCGGCCCAGCCGGCGAGCGCGTCGGCCAGCTCGCGCCGCCGGCTCGCGGTCTCGCGCTCGGCCAGCCCGCGCACCGCGTGGCCGACGCGGATTGGGCCGTGGGTTGCCGCGGCACAAAAGCCAGAAGCGAGCCGCCCGACCCAGCGATCGAGCACCGCTCCCCACGGCGCGTCCTCCAGCTCGGCAGTGAAAAACAACGCCCAATCGGCAAAGCGGTCGCGCCGGCCGAGCGCGACGCGCCACTCGCCGCCGCGGATCGGCTTGCCCGGCGCGGGCCGCAGCTGCATCCGCTCGCGATAGCGGGCGACCCACGGCGTCACCGCCTCCGGATGGCCCAACGCGCACAGCACCTCCGCCACCATCGGCGCATGGTTGCTGTTGCCGTTTTTGAGTTCGATGCCGTAGGGGGCGATCTCGTCGAGCGCGTCGTCGAGCGGCGCGTAAAGCGGTGTGCGCATCCCTGCCTCCTCCCATCTCCTATCAATTAGAATTATTCTAATCTTTTCCCAGCCGACCTTCAACAGCGCAGAGACTTGAGTAAATTCATTATTGCCAATCAATCTACGGTTTCGGATACTACAAGTTCATCTCGTCCCTGGAGGAAGCCGTTATGCACTTTCAACAGGTTCTGCGTTTTGCGGTTGGAGTCGTCTCCGCTATCAGCCTTGGTTCCTGCGCCTCGCCCCCCCCACGAATGCGGGGGCCCCGACCGCCGCGCCGGGCCAGTGCCCCACGTCGCAAAGCTGTATTGACGAGGCGCGCACGGTTTATGCGAGCACAAGCTTGACCGCAGCTCAGAAGCAATCTCAACTAATAACATTAATCTGGGAAACTCAATCCGCTGTGGAGGGCGAGTGCACCAACCGAATCGCCGCGAAAGCTGCTCTCTACAATAAAATAAATTATCCGATCTTTGGAATTGAATTGCTTCTGGTTGCTGTTTCTCCGATCGCTACCGCAGTGGGGGCTGCCACTGCGACTGTCGCTGGGCTTGGTAGCTCAACGACCGCAGCGAATGCGATTCTAGGTAATGTTCAGAAGGCATTGCCGGCACCAGCAACGACAGGGAACCCATCTGTCGCCATGGGTAATTTATCGGAAAGCCTTTCAAAGGCGGCGCAGGCTAATCCACCGAAGGTCTTATCTGACAATGATATTCTCCAATTGGCTACGCAGATGACTAATCTCTGTCCGTATCTGCCTGACAATTGGGCCGGGGCAGCGCAAGGAGGAGCCGGGCACGCCGGTGACAGTCCGCCCGGTCGAGGTTAATGTTCACACGGTCATGGGAACATCCTCATCCCGGGTAACGGCGGGAAAGCCAATGCGCCATTGCCATTCCTAGGATCGACAAGAGGAGCCTCGATGCTCGATCATCACTGGACGGGCGGTGATCTGCCGAGTTTTGTCACCCATCTCGAATGCAGCCTGACCGGCGAGCGCTATCCGGCCGGCACCTTGCAAACCTTGTCGAAAGCGGGCCGGCCATTGCTGGTGCGCTACGACCTCGACCGCGTCCGCGCCGCGCTCAGCCGCGATGCGCTCGCCGCCCGGCCGCGGAGCCTGTGGCGCTATCGCGAGCTGTTGCCGGTGCGTCGGCCCGAAAATATCGTGTCGCTGGGCGAGGTCTTCACCCCGCTGGTAACGCTGCCGCGGCTCGCCCCTCCCGACGGCGAGCTGTTGGTCAAGGACGAAGGCCGCCTTCCGACCGGTTCGTTCAAGGCGCGCGGGGTCGCGCTCGCGGTGGCGATGGCCAAGGAGTTGGGCGTCAAAACCATGGCGATGCCGACCAACGGCAATGCCGGGGCGGCGATGGCGGCCTATTGCGCGCGCGCCGGGATCAAGTCCTACGTCTTCTGCCC
>Ga0210386_10000562_pt1 | contig 34367 bp, 31 predicted proteins | sample IncBWH32OmetaG_FD_160091 | JGI IMG/M metagenome (GOLD analysis project Ga0210386, IMG submission 160091) | Forest soil microbial communities from Barre Woods Harvard Forest LTER site, Petersham, Massachusetts, United States - Inc-BW-H-32-O ...
CCTCCTGCGAATGCAGGGGTACCGGGCGTATTCGCAACCGAGTACACCCAGCTCCTCAATTACGCGGAACTGGTTGGACAGTTGGAGAAACAGGTGTCGATGGTTGAAAACCAGCTCACCCAGATTTCCGACATGACAAAGCACGGCCTCACCATCTCCGACCAGCTCTTCGGAACCGTGGCTTCAGATATCGCAGACCTGCGACAGATCGTGAATACGGGCCAGGCACTCTCCTACACAATGAGCAATATGGACGGGGCTTTCAAAGTTCGATTCCCCGGCTACTCGTCAACTACCAACTACGGTCAGTCGTATCAGCAGTGGAGCCAGACAAGCCTCGATAGCACTCTCGGGGCTTTGAAAGCCGCCGGACTGCAAAACTCGCAGTTTGACAGCGACGCGGCGTTGCTGAAGACGTTGCAGAACCAAAGCACGTCTTCGGTGGGAAGGATGCAAGCTCTGGAAGTTGGAAACCAGATAGCGGAAAATCAATCAGAGCAGCTGATGAAGCTGCGACAACTGATGATGGCCGATATGCAGAGCAAAGCAGCTTTCCAGGGCGCACAGGTTCAAGCGGATGCGACAAGGCAGGCAAACTCCGACAAGTTCTTCGGCCAGAGTCAGGTAACCAGCGATGGCGTGACGTTCTAAAAGGAGATTTGCAATGAAGCGGATGAGTGTTTGGTTGGCAATTGCGGGTCTGACGATGTTGGCGGGATGCCGCCATGTGGAACAAAGCCCGATCGTCGCGGCTTTTCAACAGGCTGGAGGCGGGGACGTAGATCAGTCCACACCCGACAGCATTGGGCAATTTCTAGCCAAGCACGAGGATGTCCGGAAGCAACTCACGCCACTTTGCAAACAGAAGAAGGCGAATGCCCCGGCAGACTGGACGACCACTGATGAAGGAAAGGTGTGCGCGGGCAATGCCCGCGCCAACTTTTTCGGAAAACCAGATATCAAGTCAGACGGTGTGGCTTTCTGAGGTGAGGGCATGGCAATAACGCGGAGAATCTTGCCTGTGACGGCCGTGGCGCTCGCCTCGGTCGTCACAGCACACGCACAAACGCCTGTCGATGTGGGTGGGACGTTCCAGCAAATAGGGCAGGCGGCAAATGCTTGGATTCCCGCCATCATGCACGAAGCCTCCTTCCTGTTCTATGTGCTGGCGACTTTGGACTTCGCCTGGGGAGCACCGTCCTTTCTACGCGAAAGCGACTTTAACGGCCTTTTCCTTAGCCTGATAAAGAAGCTGCTTGTCATTTCGTTCTTCTACGCAGTTCTCATCAATGGCCAGGTCTGGATTCCTGCCATTGTGAACAGCTTCGCTCAGCTCGGGGCGACAGCGGCGGGTGTGCCGCTGGCGCAAAATCCCTCAGACATCATGACGCAGGGCATTCAGATAGTTTCGGACCTGTTCACGAAAGTGTCTGCAACGGATCTCTTGACGCAGCCAGGCGGGGCAATCACCACGATTCTCGCCGCATGTATCGTTCTCGCTTCATACATCATCATCACGCTTCACTATGTGGTGACGAAGCTGGAGGCGATCATTGTCATGTCTGCGGGCTACATCTTCCTTGGCTTCGGAGGTAGTCGTTGGACTTCGCCTTATTTTGAAAGGTACATTTCACTCGCGGTCAGCACGGGCGTGCGATTGATGCTGATCTACCTCATGTTGGGGGTCTTCAAGACAGTCTCGAACAATTGGATCGCGACGATGAACGGCTACACGGCCGATGAGCCGATCACTCAGATTTTTCCAACTCTGATGTCGATGCTCCTCTTTGCGTTTGCATCGTGGATGATCCCCAAGATGGCGGGGTCGATCGCAGCGGGAACTCTGGGTATGGGTGGCGGGGACCTCGTTGGAATGGCAGCGGAGATCGGGAAGGGTGTTGCTCTGGGGGCTGCGACCGTGGCCGCAGTTGCCGCCACGGGAGGTGCTGGCGCCCCTGCTGGTGGCGCCCTTGCCGCAACCGAGACAGCGGGAGCAATGGAAGCCGGAGGAGGAGCAACATCGGCTGCGTCGGGTGCGATTGGGGCAGCGGAGGCAGGCGAGGCAGTGGGTAACGTCCCAGCCCCTCCTGTGCCGACTGGTGAAGGGTCTCCTTCGCCTGAATCGCCGCCGGCACCTCCTCCCCCGACTGCGGCTGCAAGCGCCGGCCCTGAAGCTCCTCCAGCCCCGGCGCCGCCGCAAGGCGACACTTCGGCCCAGGACCTTGCGAGGCGGGCCAGCAACATTGAGGTTCCACACGACGGGAGCGGACATGGATCATCCGCACAACTGCGAATCGACAGGGAGGAATAAACAGTGGCAGAAGCAACGAAAACTCAATCGCCTTACGTCCGCGCCCGCCAGGAGTGGGATGAGCGGTTCGGGGATCAAATTAAGAGCAGGAACAATTGGCGCCTCGCAGCCTTCGTTTCGATGGGAACTACGTTCTTCTGTGTGACGGGGATGGTCGCCATCGGCTACCGCTCAAATACTGTGCCGTACGTCGTCGCCCTGGATGACGTGGGGCGAGCGGTTCCGGTCATTCCCGCAAAACAGGTTGCAGTGAAAGATGTCCGGCTACAGGAGGCAGTTGTAGCGCGATGGGTTACAGACCTTCGCATGATTGTCACGGATGCGGTAGCACAGCGGCGACTGGTCGATGAAGTCTACGCGCTGACGGGACAGAACTCGGCGGCCTCCGCCACAGTGACGGAGTTTTACTCGAAGAACTCGCCCTTCGACCTTCTGAAAAAACAAACGGTAGATGCGTCGGTGGAATCCATCGTCCAGCAGTCACCCAAAACCTATGAAGTGACTTGGACGGAAGTGACCCGCGATCTTGTGGGTCAGTTCGTTGCGAGTCATCGATACAGAGCGTTCGTGTCGGTGACGACGCAAGAAGTCACAGATGCGAGGCAGGCGTTGATAAACCCACTAGGGCTCTATGTCACAAACCTGACATGGGGTGAGGTTGTAAGCACGAGCGGTCCTAGTTCCGCCGTAGCCAATGATCAAACCACAGATGGAGGCTCGGGCAAATGATCTGGATCGCGGCATTGATGATGGCAGCGCAAACAGCAGCAGCGACGGGGGCCTCTCAATCATCCCCGGCAGTGACGGCTCAGCAGAAGCAGGAGCTGTCCAACTACAACTTCAAGGCTGCGGCGGCAGCACTGAACGCACAAACAAGTCAAACGGTTCCCAAACCGAGTCCGTCGGCTCCAATACCGCCTCTCCAAGTACCTCCAGTTACTGGTCAAAGGCCGACCGTGCAGTCCTCTCCGGATGGAGTGACGCCGGCAGAAAAGGGCACTGAAGTTCCCCCAAATTGGAAACCACCGCATGCCGAGCTGAACAACGCTGCCATGACTGCAACTGCCGTCGCGCATCAATGGGAGACAGGAGTGGGAACGCCCATACCCGGCCCTGATGGACGGGTGCTCTATATCTTCGGCCAGGGTATGCCGGTGATGGTGTGCGCTCCACTCAGAGTCTGCGCGGTGGAACTGCAAACCGGCGAGCATTTGGAGAGCCAGCCACAGATTGGCGACTCGCGGCGTTGGGAAATCACTCCGGTTATGAGTGGCTCGGGGCTCGACCAAACTCCGCTATTGGTTGTAAAGCCGATTGAGGCTGGGCTCGAAACAGACCTTATCATTCCGACTGATCGACGCACATACGTTGTCAGGTTGATATCGGACCCCATGCGGTTCATCTCCCGGCTGGCGTTTCAGTATCCCGCTGATGATCGGGCCAAGTGGGCAACTTTCGAAGCGCAACAGGACGCGGCGACGCGAGATGCGGAAGCGGTTGCGGAGCAAAAGAGAGCGCAGGAGGACCAGGCGAAAGACAAACAGGCTGGCGTGCTGCCAATGGCAGAGAACGCTTTGGACAATCTGTATTTCGACTACAAACTCAGTGGAGATCCTGCATATCGCCCAGAGCGGGTTCTGGACGACGGCCAGCATACATACCTGATCTACCCCAACGATGGGCGCTTTCGCGAGCTGCCGACGTTGCTGATGTTGGTGAACGGCAAAACGGAGCTGGTTAACTTCCGCGTCGACGGAACGCGCTACATCGTGGATCGGCTGTTCGATAAGGCGATTCTCGTGGTGGGAGTTGGGAAGAAACAGACTCGGGTGACGATCACCCGGGCCACACCCTATTCCGGCGCTGCCGGGAAAGGAGCTAAGTAATGGCGACAAACGTTGAGGAGCTGAAGGCGCTCGATCTAGAGAACCAAGGGGGAGAGCAGGAGCAAGAGGCCCTGAAGCGAGCCGCACAGACCGATAAGGTCGTGCGAGGCGTCAACGGCGGTGTCGTGCCTCGGGCGCGCAAGTTGCGTCCGTTGGCTGGCATCATCGTCATTGCAATTGTCGTCCTGGCAGCTCTGTACATGCGACACGGCATGGCAAACCGCAATAAGAAGACCACAAAGCAGACTGAGATCGCCAAAGTTGGCGTCGGCCCCGCAACGAATGTCGAGAAGGGTCTCCTCTCCGATCAAGCAAGAAACGGTCTCGACACCGGCCAAATGCACGTGCCGGACTCTCTCACTCCGCGCTCATCGATCGTGAACACGGATGGCGGAAATAGACCTGGAGACCCCGTTTCTGGATCGGCCAATGGAACTCGGGCAAGCTCCGTGCCGCCGATCGAATACAGGCAAGGCCCGGTCTCCGCAGCAGCAAATGGCTCCTTGTCTTTTGTCGAGCAAATGCGCCTGGACGAGTACAAACGGGAGAGGGAGGCGATGGAAGCGGCAACCTCGGTGAAGGGCAATCTGCCGAGAGGGGAAAGTGAAAGATCAGTACAACAGCCCAGTGACCCCCTTCAGGCGATACAAACTGCCCTCATCAATGCGCGAGCCGCGCAAAGCGCTGGAAGCGGCGCGCAATCTGCCGGCCTTCAGGCCGGAGGATTGGGATCACAAGAGCAGCGAACAGAATACGAACGTCAGAACGATCAGGAGCAAAAGGGTGATTTTAGACAGCAGCGCAACAAGGAAGAGTCGGAATACCTCGGCCGAGAAAGAGAGGCCGCCCGCGGCAGGTATGAGGTCAAAGCCGGGTGGCTGATCCCCGCGGTGCTGGAGCAGCAGCTGAACTCCGATCTGCCGGGTCTCATCCGTGCTTTGGTTAGGGAGAATGTATATGACACGGTGACAGGCAAGTACGTTCTGATTCCAGCCGGTAGCACGCTCGTGGGAATATATAATTCGCACGTTGGATATGGTCAGAAAGCGTTGCAGGCTGTTTGGCGGCGGGTAATTTTCCCCGACGGCAGCTCGCTTTTCCTCGGCGGATTCGAAGGGGACGACAGTGAAGGCGCGGCGGGATTTAGAGACCAGGTGGACAACCATTGGGGACGAATCTTTTCCGGGGCCCTGCTTACCTCTCTGTTTGCTGCGGGAATCGAGATTAGCCAAGGGCAAAATTCCTCCGTTCTCACACAGCCCAGCTACGGGCAACAGATAGGGCAAGCGGTCGGGCAGCAGGTCGGCCAGGTCGGAGTTGAAGTCACGCGGAGGAATCTGAATATCCAGCCGACGATCATCGTCAGACCGGGATACAGGTTCTTCGTGAGGGTCGAAAAGGACCTGCTTTTCAAAGGTCCGTACTCTGCCATGCCTCTGAGGGAATGAACAAGGCATAATCTTTAGAAGGGGAAAATCGGTTGGCCGAAAAGAAGAAAGTCCGGAAAGTGAATCGCGAAGGCCAACGGTGGACAGACGATAGGGCCGGAATGACCCTCCGACTCCCCCTCGAATTGAGAGAAGCAGTCACAGAAGAGGCTCGCGTCAAGGGCGATCTAGCCAGGATCGTCCTTTTTGCTTTGAGCCACGTTGACCGCAAAGATGTGGAAATCCAGCAGACCCGCAAAGCTGGTCTACCGCTATGTTCTCCTCAATTGCTTCACGTCGGAGCTGAGGCTCGCACCGCTCTCCGGGAATGGGCTGAAGAGGAAGGCGTCAGCGTGAACGCCATCGTCGTAAGCGTCCTGGAAGAATTCTTCAAACGGCTCAAGAAGAGTAAAGCCCTTAGGGAAGAACTACGTCTGGAGATTCGCGCGCGGCGAGGATTTCTGCCCAGCTGAAACTGGCCGAAGTCTATCAATGAAAAGCGGGGGCCAGGTGGCAGGTAAGGTCGCAAAGAGTCTGGCACGATTCATTGAGCCGATGGAGTGTCTGCCCGTGCCGAAACTGCCGGCAGGCAAGGGCTGGCTATATGAGATAAAACTCGACGGCTGGAGGCTTGAGTCCGTGAAAACGGGCGGAAAGGTCATCCTCTACTCGAGACGCGGCAAGTCCTTCAACGCCCAATTCAGTGACATTGCCAATGCTCTCAACTATCTTCCCAATGAGACGGTCATAGATGGCGAGGTTGTCGCAATCGATGAAAATGGTAAACCAAACTTCAATCTCCTTCAAAACTTTCGTTCAGCCGGCACGAACATTCGGTATTTCGCTTTTGACATCCTGATGCACGACGGTAAAGAGCTGATTCGCCTCCCGCTTTCACAGCGTCGGCAGGTTCTCGCCTCAGTCATCGAGCCGGATGCGTGTGTTGAAATCTCAGAGGCATCCGACAGCGCGCTCTCGGAAATGGTGAAGTTCGTCCGTGAGCATGGGCTTGAGGGCATCGTTGCGAAACGCGGTGACAGCGTTTATCAGCCCGGATTGAGAACCGGCACTTGGTGCAAGCAACGTCTCAATCGTGGCCAGGAGTTCGTCGTCGGAGGCTATGTGCCAAGTCACCTGGGCGTCGATTCACTCGTTGTAGGGTTCTACCGAGGCAAGGATCTCTACTATGCAGCGCGCGTGCGTGCCGGCTTTATCCCCGCAACGCGCCTAAAGGTCTTCGAGGCGATCAAGCACCTGAAGACGGCGAAATGCCCATTCGTAAACCTGCCAGAGAAAGAGGCAGGAAGATGGGGCCAGGGATTGACGGCGGAGAAGATGCAGGAATGCGTGTGGTTGATGCCGGAAGCCGTAGCGCAGATAGAGTTTTTGGAATGGACGGGAGCGAATCATCTGCGACACACGAAGTTCGTCGGCCTGCGTGACGACAAGGATCCGAGCAAAGTGGTGCGAGAGGCGTGACGAACCCGCAGTTTTGTTATATATGGCCAAATCGTAACGACTGCCATCATCGCCGAAGCGCGTTTCGATAGCAGATGGGCGCCTGGAAACGTGCATTGGTCTGTTAACCGGCCAATCGCTGCTCATTTTCATTCAGTTGATTTGGAGTTTGCGTATTTCAGCGAGGATCTTGGTGAGTCGGTTTGCGAGTCGGTCGAGGCGAGAGCGGGTATCCCCGTTTGTATGTGAGCGGCGCAACACCAGCATGAGATTCTGAGCAACGAGCAATGAGTCGATGAGCCCGTCGCGACCTTTGCGAGGAGCGAGTGAGGCTTTGGGCTGTGGGGCCAGATGTCGCGGTTGTGATCGAGCCAGTTGGAACTCCCGCTGGAGATCGGTCAAGGTCACATCTACATAGCGCATGGTCATACCCGGATCTGTGTGGCCGAGCAGTTTCATGACCGCGGCGAAGCCCACGCCGGCACGAAGCATTTCCGTATCTTGGGGTGATCGGCGCCGAGATAGATAAGGAAACTGCGTACCGCGATGTTGTAGTTGCGTTCGGTGGCAGGACTGAGCGCGGTGGAGAGGGACTCGACGGCGTGGGCGAAGGCCGGAGCCAGCGGATGCTCGAGCGGAGGACGGCGCCAACGCTTCTTCACGGGGCGATACTCGGCTGGGGATGGATGCACTGTGCCGCGGCGCGGGCGTATTGGAGATAGACGTCCTGCGGCGAGACCTGTACGTAGTGCAGGGTGGTCTCGATATCGGCATGGCCCATCAACTGCATGAGAGCGGGAAGGCTGATACCGGCACGCACCATATCCGAAGCGAAGGTGTGCCGGAAGCGGTGTGGGTTGGCGATCTTACGCCCGTGGTGCTGCGATGATGGCGGAACAGGGAGCGTAATCCTGCCGGTGTCATGCGTTGGCCGCGTGCGGGGCCCTTCAACACCACGAACAGTGCCGCGGAGCAGGGATCAGGCCGCTCCAGGCGGAGGTAGTGATCGAGTAGTTGCGTGGTCTCCGGCGCCAGAGGCGGAAGGCGCATCTTGCCGCCCTTGCCGCGCACGCGGAGCTGGCCTTCGGATAACAACACATCATCGCGGTTCAGGGCTATGACTTCGGCCGAGCGCAATCCGTGCATGAGCATCAGGCCCACGATGGCCAGGTCGCGCGCGGTGTGGAAACTAGACCAGAAGCGTGCCACTTCGTCGACTGAGAGAGGAACGATGGTGGGTCTCGGTTCCCTCACGCGCAGTCTGCTGAGATCGAACCTGGGCCGGCCGGGCCCCAGTGGCCTGCGATGCATGTATACCTGATGAAAGCCGGGTGCGGCCTGACAGGGAGCATCGGGGAACTCGTTCCGGATAGCGCGATCGGCGCAAGCTACGCGGTCGTTGATGGTGGAGGATGACGGCGGCGGTTGCTGGCTGGACTGGAAGCGGATGTAGTCGAGCAAGGTTGATTCGCTAAGACCTGCCTCGGAGATGTCGCCGGTATGATGAACGCCCTCCCACCAACGCACGAAGTGCAACAGGCTGTGCGCATAGCTATAGAGGCTTTTGTAGGCAAGGCGCCGGACATACTCGCGGTCCAGGTAGCGGTTGATCCAGCCCACGCCTTGGCCTGTCTCTTGTTCGATCACGTAGATGGGGCTGTGTGCGCCTGACGCCGTCTTTTCGCAGACTACGCGGAACTTCATGGCTCTGCGGCCTCCACAAGAGACTGGAACTGATGCGCGTCTCCGCCGCCAACGAAGAAGGAGTTGGGATCGTGCCCCTCAGGCAAAAGAACGCGACGAGTGGAGATATCGTGCGTGGCAAGCCGATAGGCCAGCTGTTCCGCTGCCTGCCAGCCACTCTGGTTGGCATCATCGTCGAAAGCGATATAGACGGTGCGCGGGCCGTCTGATAGCTGGCGAAACTGGTCGGCGTTGAGATGTGTGCCCAGCGAGCAGGTCACGTTGGAAAAGCCCGCCTGTCGCAACGCGGCATAGTCGAACAGGCCTTCGACAAGAATCACCTCGGAGCAGCACCGTACCTTCTCCCACGCATACAAGCCGCCCTTGCCGCCGGGCAGGAAGCGATGAGCAAAGGCGGCGCCGATGCTGCGGCCGTAGAGGTTGACGATCTGCTCGCCCTGGCGCAACGGAAAGACGATGCGCTGACAGAGAGCATCTGTGCCCTGGGCGTTGATCAAGCCAGCTTCTCGCAACACCGAAAATGAATGGCCTTGCGTTGTGAGATGATGACGCAAAACTCCGCCGGGCGCATAGCCGATACACAACTCCCGGATCAAAGCAGGATCATGAAGTCCGCGCTGACGCAGATACTCAAGCGCCTCCGGACTGTGATCCAGCTGCTGCTGATAGAACACGGCTGCATGCTCAAGTAACGCGATCCCATCAGCTTCTCGATGAACCTCTGGATCCAGATGGACGAGGCTCTGACGGAAAGATGCTTGGCGAGATAACTGTACAAAGCGAATCAGATCTCCGCCCCGTCCGCAGCCATGGCAGTAGAAGACATCCTTGCGCGTGTTCACATAGAACGATGGCCGGCTCTCCGTGTGCAATGGACAGAGCCCGACATACTCGAAGCGGCCCGCCCGCCGGCCCACCCAGTTCTGCCGCTGCAAGTACTCCAGCAGCGGCAAACGGCCCTTGAGTGTTTCCACATCTTGGCCCACAGTGCTTCTTCGCCTCCGCAATCCAGTCTGGAATCACTCCTGTCTTGTTCCCAGGCAAGGATGGTGGGCGAGCCATTTTTTTACAAACGCAAGGGCCAGAGGATCTCCAGAGCCGAAGCCATCCAGGGCAGCGGAGCCGCTTGCGGATCGCTATTACTACCGTGCTGAAGGCAGCGAGCTACGCAAGCCATGGTCTGCCGAACAAATGAAACTACAGGCTCAGAACAGTCCAGACCTGACGACCAGCGACGGACCGTGGAAGCATCGGGCACCCGATCAGCATCCTTCAGCTTGGGCGAGGCCTTCTCCCATGAGCAGTGTTCCTTGAAGCGTCGCCACAACGCCTGGCAGCGCGCAAACAAGCTGAAGTGGCTGTACGGAAGAGAAAACAGCGGAAGAAAGGTGAAGGTCCTCGCGCAGCTCGAGCAGCGGCCACGTCGGATCCCGATCCAGTCGTGGTGCTCGTCGTGCGCCTGCTTGCGGCGACGCCCGTGCCCAACAATCGAATCCTGTTCACAAACCGGGCATCGGCGTAAGATGATCTCGTCCGAGTCTTCAGCCCAGCCCGCAGCAAGCTGCTCCGGCCCGGCCGACACTGGGACAAAGAGGATCGTTACCTCAAAGGGGCTTCGCCGTCGACGTTGACCCGCCAAGATCTCAGCCGGCTGCGAAGCTCCTCCTCCTGAAGAAAATCCAACTGAAAGAGAATATAGCTTCTCACTGCCAGCCTCGTTCGCATGGCTAAGCTTATTGGCCGGTTATCTCCCTGAAGTCGACAGTTGAGATGCGAACTACCTAGATTGCCAGGAGCTGGCCGACTACCGGGAGAGTATCTGTCACGATGTCTACCAAGACACTCTCACAAAGGCAGGCACTACTATGCCGGAAGCCTTTTTCAGGCCAGTGTCACGGATCAAAATGAGAGTCTGCTTACCCGTGTTGAATGCTTCTGCCATACATATCCGCTCGTCTTGATTTCGGTCGGTAAGCACAATTTCTCTTTGGAAACTCATGCGCTTTCCGTTAGACGGAACCGCTGATCCAAGCGGATGAGTACCAGTCACCGTGGAAAGCAGAACTCTACAGTCGAAGATGCATTCAAACGATTTCGATACGACCACGCGCCTGACTTCAGCGAACAGAACTCCCTCTGCGTCGTATAAAGGCAAGTTCAGAACCACGACGCAGCAGGCATGTGGATTGGTGATCACATAGCGCCTGAAAGTAGCGTAGTTTGAACCGCCATATTTCTTCGCCAATTTCATTGGCACCCTGATGCTGAAGCTCTGCCCGTGGGCCTCCTGTGAAAACACCTCTCCCTGGAAAAGCACTTCAGAGGCAAAGACATTGGCTTCACGCTCGAAAAGATCAGCAATATCAGGTTCGAGCGTTTTTTCGCAGTCGTGCATGATTTTGTACAGCTTGCTCTGGTGCGGCATTGTGCCGTGTCCAGCTTCGTGCAATTTTATGAAGGGCACGCGCGGCTTAGGTGCATTTTTGTCTATCACGACAAACCGATCATTGGCGTCGAAGAGACCCAGAACCTTGCTCAGCGCGGACTTGACGGTGGCTACGGTGGCCTTGGCTTTCTTGATGAAGTTCTCCAAGAACCCTTCACTCAGCACCTCGTCATCGACGACCGTGAGCTTGGCCGCGGCCAAAAGATCATCGATAGGTGTCGGAAAACGCCCGATTGCGGACGCATCCCGCAGCAACTGATCAGCATGCCGCAGTACATTGGCGAGCTGATGCGAGTCGAGGAGAGAGTCGTCCGGACGGGTCATTTGCGCTTCTGACTCCGTATAAACGCAAGGTAGTCAAGCAGAGCCTTCTCTTCTTCAGGTGTAAGATTCCCGACCGCAAAGGTAGCGGCTTTTGCGTGAGCAGTATCAGAGGAAACGTAACCGGCTCGTTTCATCAGGTCCTCGTAAGAGGTTTCATAAACGACCGAGAGCGCGTGGAGAATATTCGGCGACGGCTTCACGATCTTGTTGTTCTCCAGCTGGCTCAAATACGCATTTGAGACTTCCTTTTTTGTCGCCTCTTCCACCTGCCGCAATGACAGACCCGTTGCAGTCCGCAGTCTCGTGAGGTGCGCTCCCAGGGAATCGTCTGGCGAGACTTGATCAGTCGGCTTGGACATAAGGACTCTCCCGTGATTCTTAACGTACTGATTCTAAGCCGATTCTCCCATTGTTTGCTAAAAATGTCAAGCGTCGCTAAAGAAATGCTTGACAAACTTAGCAGTGCTTGATACGGTCTTTTTCAGGCTCACATCAACAGACACGGGCCGGAAGGAAGGTCAATATGGAAAACATCGAAGAGATAAAGCAGGCCGAAGCCCATCTTCATCGGGCCGAGGCAGCATTGCAGAATGCGCAGCTTGACGAGCGGGCGGCAGTGGCGGCCGAGCAGACGGCGATGCACGACATTGAGCAGGCCGTCGAGGAACTTCACGAGGCAGAGCACCACCCACGGGAGATTCACTTCACAGTGGATGGCGAAGAGTATGAAACGACAAAATTGGAACTAACCCCGAACGAAATCATCCGTGAATTCGGCAAGAAAGACCCCGCAACAAACTATCTCGTGGAAATTAAGGGCGACCACAAGATCAGCTTCCAGGGCAAGGGCGACGAGAAACTCAAAATGCACGACTGCATGAACTTCCAGATCGTCTCGACGGGTCCAACGCCGGTGTCCGACCTCACTGGCCCCGCCGCGTTCATTGAAGGCTTGCGCGGTCTGGGATATCAGGCACAGGCGTTACCCGATATGCCGGATCACGTACTTTTCAACTATCCAGTCGAAACCGGCACCCGCTCTGGCCAGACTGTCCGCCTTGGATTCATCGTGCCGCAGGATTTTCCGAATATTCCGCCGGGAGGGCCACACGTTTCACCGCATATCCAGGCGATCCATCCCAGCAATGACAAGCCGCATCCTGCAGGCGGCGTGCACCAGTCGCCGGAGTTCCAGCGCCTTGCGGGAGGAGCCTGGCAGTACTGGTCCAGGCCGTTTCAGGAATGGGGACAGCGCAAGCGGACCGTGACCACGTACATGGGTCACATCTGGCGTTTGTGGGAAACCCAATGAGCCGGGCCGCCTACAGTGTGGCGATACCCGAGCAACTTGCCGGTGTCGCCCGCGCCCATCTCCTCCGGCGCGACCGACAGGAGGACCTCTGTTTCGCATTGTGGCGTCCGAGCACGGGCCGCAGCAGGAGTACCGCTCTCATATACAAGCTTGTGCTTCCCGAGGAAGGTGAGCGGAACGTGCACGGAAACGCCAGTTTTGAGCCCGCGTATTTTGAGAGGGCGATCACTGAAGCTGCTGCGAATGGAGCGGGGCTCGCGTTGATGCACAGCCACCCCCGTGGTCGCGGCTGGCAAGGCATGAGCCTCGATGACGTGCGCGCCGAGCAGGGTTATGCCGGCGCTGTCTTTGGTGCTACGCGGAAACCATTCGTAGGACTCACCATTGCAGGTGATACAAGCTGGAGCGGCCGCTTCTGGGTGAGAACCGCGCCACGCACCTATGCCCGCCATAACTGTGCCACTGTCCGGGTCGTCGGCAACCGCTTGAAGGTCACATATCTGGACGAGCTGGCACCTCCACCCGTTGCAACTGCCGAGCAGATTCGCACCGTATCCGCGTGGGGTGCAGAGGCTCAGCGTGACATCGCACGTCTCCGGGTGGGCTTGATCGGCTCAGGCAGTGTCGGCGGCCTTGTGGGCGACGCTATCGCTCGTAGCGGCTTCGAAGACATGATGCTCATGGACTTCGATTTCATCGAGATCCACAATCTGGACCGTCTCAGCTATGCGACCCGCGACGATGTTGGTCAGCTCAAGGTGGACGTGCAGGCTACGCACCTATCGGCGCGCGCCACGGCCGAGACCTTTCGCGTAGAAACCGTTCCCTGTGCGGTCTTTGAGGAAGAAGGTTTCCGAGCCGCTCTTGATTGCGATATATTGTTTTCCTGCGTTGACCGGCCATGGGGCCGTTACATCCTCAACCTGATTGCCTACGCCCACCTGATTCCGGTCATTGACGGTGGAATTGCGGTTCGATGCAACAAACACGGTAAGCTGGCGGCCGCGGATTGGAAAGCTCATACGGCGACCCTAGGGCGGCCATGCTTGCAATGCTTGGGGCAATTTGATCCCGGTCTGGTGCAGGCCGAGCGAGAAGGACTGCTGGACGATCCGACCTACATTTCAGGCCTCTCGAACGACCATCCGCTAAAGATGCGTGAGAACGTGTTTGCCTTCTCTATGGCCTGCGCCAGCATGCAGACGCTGCAAATGCTCGCGCTGACACTTGATCCGCTGGGTCAGCCGAACCCTGGCGCGCAGTTATATCACTTCGTCGGCAACATAACCGAGCCGCCTGCTTTTGACCATTGTCATGTGGAGTGCCAATTTCCCTCACTGGTTGCGTTGGGTGATGATTGTGGCATTCAAGCGACTGGCGCACGCAAACAATTCCTTGGCAACGACTCGGGAACTGTGTCGTGTAGTGAGGAAGTTGCGGAGATTCAGGAGTAAAGGATGGCATTTAAGGGATTATTCATCGGTATCGACCGTTACGCATCTCCCGGCATTGAATGGCTGTCGTGTTCCGGCCGCGATGCGATGGCTCTTCATGCCCTCTTTACCGATACCCTCGGCGGCGACACGACCTTATTGATGGATGAGGAGGCCACTCTTGGCTATATTCGCGAGAAGTTTGAACACCTTGCGACAGTTGATCCGGACGATGTCGTCGTTATTGTGTTCTCGGGTCATGGCACCGAGACGCATGAGCTGGTCGCGTATGACACGGAGCCATTCAACCTTGCAAACACCACGTTACCGCTTACCACTTTGGGAGAGTGGTGCGCGCGAATCCCGGCGCGGCGACTTCTGATTATTCTTGATTGTTGCTTTTCCGGCGGAATGGGCGCGAAGGCACTTCAGGCCGAAGCACGGCCGCGCGATATTCAATCAGTTGATGCGAAATTGAATGAGATCAGCGGTACCGGGCGGATAATTCTGACGGCCTCCGGTCCTACGGAGAAGGCTTGGGAAGTCATTCGCCTCGGGCACAGCCTACTGACATGGCACCTCCTTGAGGCGTTGAAGGGGCCGGCTGAAATCCGTCAGGGCGACCGGCTGGGAGTGCTCGGCTTACTCGACTACGTCACAAGGCGTGTTGTTGACGGTGCTCGCCTATACGGGCACGAACAGCATCCTGCCGTGCGCGGCACTTTTGAAGGCGAGTTTACGTGGCCCGTTTTGTCACCAGGCCCGATCTTCCGAGCGGCTTTTCCCGAACATTTAAATCCCGTCGCCAGCGCCGATGTGGCAAGTCTCGTTGATTTCGGTTTTCCGTCCGATGTCGTGCAAGCATGGGCAAGCGAGATCCCGGCGCTTAACCAGCTCCAGATCGATGCGATCAATGACTACGGCATACTCCGCGGCGAACACCTCGTCGCATCGGCACCGACATCCTCCGGCAAGACAATGCTCGGCGAACTAGCCGCTGTGCGAGGCGCACTCGACCGACGCCGGGCACTGTTCCTGATGCCCCTCAAGGCATTGGTGAATGACAAGCTGCGTCAATTCCAGCGTGTTTACGCTCCCTTCGGGATTCGAACAATCGAAGCCACTGGTGAAACCGACGACATCGGCCCGCTGTTGCGCGGACAATACGATATTGCCCTGCTTACCTATGAGAAGTTTGCAGCAATCGCCCTGACTCATCCATACGTGCTGCAACAAGTTGGCACCATCGTCGTGGACGAGGTCCAGATGATCGCTGACGCGGGGCGGGGAGCGAACCTTGAATTCCTGCTGACATTACTCAAAATGCGTCGTCGGGAGGGTATCGAACCTCAACTCATTGCGCTGTCCGCAGTGATTGGTGACACGAATGGTCTTGAACGCTGGCTCGGGGGACGGCTTTTACGCAAAGTCCAGCGCCCTGTACCGCTCGACGAAGGAATCATCTGTTACGACGGACGCTTTCGCTATCTTGATGGAGACTCAGGCGAGCACCGCAACGAAGGCCGCTACATCCAGCCTCATCGCGGAGAGGGCAAGCATCGGGACTGGGTCATACCTCTTGTCCAACGCCTCGTGAGCGAAGGCAAGCAAGTGATCGTGTTCCGCGAAACGACCGGCGAGACACGCCACGGTGCACAATATCTCGCGGAGGCCTTGAGGCTTTCTGCAGCCACCGAAGCTCTGCAGGATCTTCCTGCTGGTGACCCTTCACAGGCATCCGGCCAGCTCCGCGGCGTGCTTGCGCACGGCATCGCCTTCCACAACTCCCATCTAGACCGGGAGGAACGACGAGTCATTGAGGAGCACTTCCGCAAACGTGATACCCGTTTGCGCGTGATCGTCGCCACGACGACGCTCGCCATGGGCGTGAACACCCCGGCGTCAGCAGTCGTCATTGTCGGACTTGAGCATCCGAGCGCCGAAGGACCACAGCCCTACAGCGTTGCCGAATACAAGAACCTCGTCGGGCGGGCAGGGCGTCTCGGTTACGCAGAACGCGGAGCTTCCTATCTCATTGCCACGAGCCCCCGTGAAGAGAACGAATACTGGCAGAGATATGTTTCGGCCCAGCCCGAAAATCTGGCTTCGCGGTTCCTTGCGGCCGATCCCCGCACGCTCATCATCCGCGTCTTGGTGGCTGCTGGCTTTGCGTCCGAAGGAGTATCTGGCGATGAAATTATCGCCTTCCTGGAATCGAGCTTCGGAGTTTTCCGGATGCAACAGACCGGTAACCCTGCCGGGTGGGATCGTCACGGGCTACAAAGGGCACTGGATGATCTGACGCGATACGGCCTCGTCGAGCGCGGTGAATCCGGCCGGTTTCATATTACTGCCCTTGGCCGTCTTGCCGGCGAGAGTGCGGTCGAAGTGGAAACCGTGCTTCGCGCGGTCGCCTGTCTGCGCGCACTCCGCGCTGACGACGTGACCGATCCGGCGCTGATTGCCATAGCGCAGACGAGCGCTGAATTGGATGACGTATATTTTCCCCTCAACAAAGTCAGTAAGCATAAGGAGCCGCAACACTGGTTCGGGCAGCTGCAGGCCCAGGACATCTCACGGACGGTCCTCAGCAACTTGCAAATGAACGTAACGGCCCGCGGCCAAGAAACAGCACGCGCGAAAAAGGCGACGGCCTGTTTGTACTACGTCTCCGGAATGGGAATGGAGGAGATCGAGCGCGCGATGAGTCAGTTTGGTGGAGCTTTCGATGGCTCTGCCGGGCCAATACGCTCGGTTACGAGTCGCACCTGCGACGTGCTTCCGATGATTGGCCGCGTTGCGGAGCTTTTGCACCCAGGTCTTGCGCTGGAGCAACGTATCGCAAAGCTTGTGTTAAGGCTCGATCTCGGAATTCAAGGCGCCGTCGTTGACCTTGCACGTTATGCCGAACGTAGCCTCGATCGCGGCGACTATCGACGCCTTTGCGACGCAAGATTGACTGACCGCGATACGCTGGCGGCGGCAGACGATAACGCTCTATTGCTGCTCATTGGAAACGACCGTCGTAAACTTGCAGCATTGCGTGACGCTGTGGAGCGTTGGCGACGGGCACGCCCTTCGGTTGCTGCGGCGCCGTTGCCTCCTTATCAGGCATAAGCTCAAAACCCCGGTGTAGCGGAAGCAACGCGTAAATCCTGAGGTAGTTGTCTTCTTGCATCACCCTGGACAGGAATCCGCTAAGGATTACGGCTCACCCTTGGTCTCATCCCCGGCACATGATAATTCGGTCTATCACGTAGGTCATGAGGTACGCCGAAGCACCAATCGGTTCGTCTGTTTGCTTCGGAGATATGTTCCTGCCAGGTTGAAGCAACCCGATGAGACTTTCACATCGATTGTCCGCGATTCCGTGCACTGTAAGTTCCAATGGACGATAGACCGGGTTATCAGACAACTCATCCGCTCATCTGATGACAAATCTCTAGTGCCGTATCGACAGCGCTCCGCTCGCAGAAATGCGCGGTTGGCGATGCTGTTGATGCGGAGCGGTGTGGATACAAATCGCCGAGGCACTCATCCAGCCTAATCGTCTTCGAAGTCCAAAGATATGTCGTCAGGGCCTGGTTGGATTTATGAAGGCAAAGGGAGAAAGTTGGGCGTGGTAGGCCGGGCATTTCCGTATAAACGCAATCGCGCCCTTTCCACTTTGAAAGGGCGCGAAACAGATTTCATGCTGCTAAAGCTTCACCCTGAGCATTCACGATTGCAGCGGGTGTTTCAACGGCTTCCGTTGTCAATTCTTCGTTCGCGCCGACATTCTCGAATGAAGTGCCGAGAATCAAATCCACGGCTCTTTGTGCGTTTGCTGCGGCGTGGACAACGAGACGGTTATCCTCCTCCAAGTTGGATATCCAGTTCTGGATGTAGGCCGTCGTGTTGCGTTCGGTACTCTCGTTTGCGATGCCGGCGATTGCGCACAGGAATGCGGCTCCCATCTCCGCAACCAGTTCTTCCTTGCTATAGACCTCGTCTCCAAAATGCGCCCCGAAGGTACGATTGAGTCGGGTTTCGTGGCCGGTGCCGTGGATGAGTTCGTGAAATAGAGTGCTGTAGTAGTGCGGGGCATCCACGAAACGAGCACGGGCCGGCATGTGTACAGAATCGGTACTCGGCCGATAGTAGGCGCGGTATTCCGTTTCGCTGGTCAATTGGAGGCTGGGCCGATTGCTCCATCCGCTGACAATGACTTCGCAGGTCTCGTCCACTTCAGCTTCATCGGGCTGCGTCGGCTGCTCGATTTGCGGAAGTGTGAGGCCGTCGCACTGTTCGACGTTGAAAACCGTGTGATAGGTGAGAACGAAGGGGACACGGCGGCTCTCCTCTGCTGTCTGCTCGTCGTCAGTCTTCTGACGGTCACGTAGCTGCTTGTAAAAAACGATCTGCGTACCCTTTTCACCCTTGCGAACACTGCCGTTTAGCTCTTTGGCCTGATTGAACGTAAGCCAGAATGGGGAACTATAGCTGCAAGACCACAAGAGCATAATGTTGATTCCGCGATAAGGCTTACCCGTGCGGAAGTTTAGGGGAAACGGGCCTCCCGCGAAGTGGGGTGTCTGCCAAGGCTTCTCCCACGGAATCACTCCTGCTTTGAGGCTTGCGATGATGCGGTCGGTAATGATCTGGTAGACGCTGGGCTTCGCGGACGGTGCTGCATTTTTGCTCATGGGTGCTTCCTCCCTGTGGTTGCTTTTGCTGTTGTTGTGGCAGTGGCATGTGACATACATGCCGAACGCCACCTGGCGAAGGCGGGGGGTAGCAAGCGCAAGCTGAGGGGTATCCCCACCCTTGTAACGGAGCAGGGCGGAGTGGAAAGGGCGGAGCGTACGCGGAGGTCTGCACAAGCGCAGCGCGGAAGATTGGGGAAACGGCTTGCGAGCGCGTGGGGGCTGGCCCCCTAGCTGCTTTTGCACTTAGAGACAAGCGTTGTGCGCTGGAATAGGTCCGCTGAGACGGGGTTTCTTCCGCCTTGGCCCAACATCACAAACAATTTGGGTCTTGCATGTCAATTGCACGAAGCCGCCCACTATGGCGAGGCATTCGTTCCGAAAGTTGATTGGCCGTCGAAGAAGGATGGGGCCAAGCGATGTCACAAGAATCAAGTCATGAGGTTGAGACCGTGGAAGTAGTCCAAGTGTCGACGCCGGATGCGCCGACGGAAACTTTACTTTCCCATGACTTCATGAGGCTCGGGATGTGGCTCCCTCTTTTCGTCGGTCGACCGTGAGGAGTACAGATTACCTAGCGGATTCAGCCAGACCTGCCGCCGATGAGTCGCCTCCAGCTGCTCATATTCTCTGTCGCCGATCAGCTTTCTAATTTCCTGGGCCTTGGCAGGGGAATCGAATTGAAGCATTCCAGTCAACCTGACGGTTTCATCCCTATCTACTTCGTACAAGGTTTTCATAATGTCATTTGTTGCTGGAATGCCACGATATTTCGTGACATCCACGGGCGTATATTTAGGATCCGGGAGCAGGCGCTGATCGGCTATCCTGGCCGCTGCACGCTTCGCATCAATATCGGCCAGCAGCTGATGCTTAGCCTCTTCATCCATTCGTTCCATCCTTGTATTGTGCGGCTCTAAAGTCGGATAGGGGTTTGGCAGCAGGGCTAAAGATCTGACCGGATTCGCCTTGGCTAACAAATTCGCGACTAATCGTTGAGCGGACGCGCGAATAGGGGAGGACGAAGGCTGCCTTCTGCCAGACGCGATGTCGCCGGCGAGCCCCCAAATCCTGTCAAAAGCGAAGTCTTTGACACTGTCGGTGATTGACGACACCATCTGTTCGAAGACCGGAAATTCAGTGCCAAGCTCATCAAGGAAACGTATGGGTTTCACGGCATCGTCGAGCGGAAGCACCGCGTCAAATACCTTATGCGAAAGCTCTTCGCTCATGCCATCCAGGTAATCTGGCATCGGCGCACTCTTTCGTTCCGAGTCCATCGCCTCGGACTGCGCGTCAAGGTCCTTGAGCTGACATAGGTCAGGCTGGGGCCGACGCTAGGTTGCGAGTCGTATTCGACATATCCCGCGGGTTGCAGGCGCTGCTCCCGATAAAATGCACGAAAATCAGAAGGAATGTCGACAGGAAGAACTCCATAGGCGTTGTAATTGTCTAAGAAATGTTTATAGAGATCCCATTCGTCCGAGAGCATGCGGTTCGAATGATGAACCTGCATCTGCATGGCAGGGGAAAGCGAGCGCCATGCCTCATCGAACAGTTGCCGCTTGTACTGGTCCTGGATATACCAGTAGATCCTGCTCTGGATTTTGAGCTGTAAATCTCTGACCGCAGCCGCCTTCGATTTTAGTTCAACCGCTGGAGATCCGGGCTGGTTATTAAACAGCGTGAAGGAAGCGAGCGTTATGACAGCCAGGTATGCGAAACCCGCTACTTTGTTCCACAGCTTCAATCCACGGGATGCTTTTTCCAGAAGCGTCGCCGAGCGCCGCTCGCCCCGTCGGATCATCAGATATCGAAGAGCCCACAATGCGAGGAGCCCCAAGATGCCTTTGATTCCGCTCACCTTCAGCAGCTTTGTGACGCCACTGGCCAGCTCGACCCAGTGCTCCGTCCGCTCGATGCTGTCGATCGTAATCGCTCCGGGAAGGAAATACCCGATAAACATTCCGGCCACGCAGCACACTGCAACTGTACCTGTGCAGACCGCGAGGAATTCCCAGAGGTGCGTCGTGAACTGATAGCGCAGCGTCTCTTTCTTCCCCGTTATAAGGAGCTTGATTTTGGCGATGTGGGCAAGGATCAACCAGCTCACCACGGCCACGAAGAAGGTGTAAACATCCCTGAATTTAAGCGCCACGAGAACTGTGGTGACGATCCCGCTCCCGATCATCGAAGTCGTTACATCTTTGCGGAATCTATCGACGCTTGGTCCTGTTTTCTGTGAGAAAACCGCCCGCAGTGTATCCCTCGCCTCCCGCGACTTGGCGAGAGAAACAGCAGAGTAAAGTATGCTACTCGTGAGAAAGAACCATGAGGCAGATTCCCAAATGAACGCTAAGGCGAAGGAAATCGCCACAAGATCCGCTAGGTACGGGACATCTTCCCGAACTTCGGACCAGACCAAAAAGGCGAGCATCACAATCACGATCGATTAAAGGAATGCAAGAATCGTCGTTAAGGGAGATTCACGATCGCCAAGTAAGGCGTGCTCCAGAAACGGAAATACGCAAAAGAGCCCCACGGCAGCACAAATTCCCAAAATCCCACTAAGCGCGGTTTCCGGTCGACTAGCCCGAGCGGTCGTGCCTGACAACTTGGGCGCGGCGCTGACGATACGTCGGAGTCCCGACCCGTCCCTGACAACACGGTGAATCATCTCATTAGGGTGGTCAGGAGAGACACGGGGCAATTGCTCATCGGGAGTCACACGCGCCATCCTTTCTTGACTAGGAAATTGCGGGAACACGCGGGGTCTTTACGGAAGGTGGAATTGCCTGAAAAACGGCTCCTGTCACTCACCAAAGCGCCGTGGCCCCTTCAATTGCGGTGCTAGATTACTCCCTTAAAGCGGTTACCGCACTCCCCTTCCCACTGGAGAATCGTTGCCCGCCCTCTGCCACAACTGATCTTCTGTGGAGGGAAAGTCCGCATCAAAGATGAATCCGGAGCGTCCCGCGTGAATTGGAGACAAGGGAATGACCACGGCGTCGATTCTGAGGAGACTAACCTGTAGAATCCGCGCGCCTCTCAGTGTATCCATGATCCACGCATCGTCGTCATCGCCATATCGGAGCTCCAACGACATGCTCGCACCAATCAAATCCGGAATTGCTTCCACCTCTCCTCCTCTGGACCTCACAACAGTGGCATGAACGTTCCAGAAATGCAGCAGAATGGCGCCCTTTGTTACTCCGACGGCGATGGATGGATCGCCCGTGTCGATCGGATCGCTTCGCAGTTCAAGATCCGCTTGGCACTCATGGTCTCGCCCAACACCTAAGAATTGCGGGAGTAGCCTGCCGTCGGGAAGCGTCGTTTTTTCGTTGTTTACGAAAGCCGATGTAAGGTCATGCTTCCAGAAGCAATCCGCCTTTGTAGAGTTCTTAAAAATCCGGAACACCATATTCGGCTGTTGGAGTGCCATGAACGCGACGCGCTCTGTCCGCCGATTTGGGAGGACTGTCTTTCCTTCCAGAAGCAAATAGTCGTCGTCATCTTCCTTATCGGCGTACGTTCGATTCTCGGCGAGGAAAGTCTTGATGCGTTTTAGGTAGCGGTCCACTTCATCCGCCGGCTTAGACAGACGAATGACAACATCGAAAGTTGCTTCCTTAATCGGGTACAGACCTCTCCTGATCTCATGGAGAGTCGCCTCGTTCCTCTTTTCCTGCTGGATTCGTGCCGCGTCCTGTGTCCTTCTTTCCTGGTTTTGCTTATAGGTCTCGACCGACTGGGTCATTACCGCGACCACGGTGGAAATGACGGTTCCGAGCAGAGCTCGCCTACCCCATTTTGTGATCTTGCCGTCAACCTTGAAATCGACCAAAAGACCAATGACACCTAGCAGGCCGGCGGTCAGTATCGCAAGGAACTTGAGTGACGCGAGCGCGATATCAACCGTCATCGATACTCCCTCTCCACGATGAACTTTCCCGGAAATATAGCATCGAAGGCTATGAGGGCGCAGCTCCCCAATATTAGAAGAACAACCTCCGCCCGTCCGCCGGGGCGACAACGTCACCTTTAGAGGATTGTTATACAAACGAAAAGGCTGCGTTGAGCAGCCTTTTCGTTTGTATGCGCTAGGGATACGCGGACGGCCCGTTCGTTCTTCCAACCGCCTTTTTCTGGCGCGGTTCCCGTCGCCGTGCCCAAGGTCCCGCGCGGCGCACAAACTCCCGCTGCGCTGCATCGAGCGCGAGACGAGCCTGGTGGAGGTCGTAGAGCGAGAAACAAGTGGAGCAGCCGCCACGGATGCCGGCGCGGCCATCTTTCTCGGGGTTGTAGCGGGGATGGCGGCTGCACTTGGCCTTGACGCGCTCAGTCAACTTTAACTTGTAGGTAAATTGGAACATGGTCTCCTCCGGGAAAGCGGGGCCATTGCTGGCCCCGACTGCGGGTTAGGCTGCGAGTCGCTTGGTGGTCGCCGTCTTCTTGGCGGATTTCGTTTTTACGAGCGTTGATTTCTTCGCGATCTTCTTGGTGCCCGTCTTCTGTTTCACCGCAGGTTTCTTGGGCTGCGATGGAGTGAAAACCTGCACTGCCTCGGACAAAGAATCGATTTCGTTCTCGCGAGGGATTCCTGCGTGGGTGGTGAGAACGAGACGGAGAGCGAAGCTGGTCAGCTTCTCGTTCTCCAACCCATCCACGACTGAGGTCAGCACTTCTTCTGCCGTCTGTTGGCTGTTCTCGTCGGTCACGAAGTGCGCAGCGACGTCGTCGGTGAATTGATAGGGGTCGATGTGAACGAGAGCTCGCAGCAAGACGCGGAGCTGTGGCGCTGTGAAGGTGGCCGGGGCATTGTCGAGGATGCGGTTGAAGGAATCTGCGCGGCGTTTGAGCAGACGTGCGCGGCGGGCCTGTTCCTTTTCATGCTCCCGTTGTCTCGCCTCTGCGTCGGGGTCGATTTGAATTGCACGGTGCGGATGGTGGACGGGGCAATCGGGGTCGGTGCAGACGGTGCGTGTACTTCCTGCGCCCTCGCCGTAGACGACAATTGCGGTTTTGGACGATTCGCAGGCCGTCACAGGTTCGGCGTCTTCATTCTCATTTTCGGGACTGGGAATTTCGGTGTACTCGTGGCGCGAGAGCGTACCGGGCTGCCGTTCCTTCGGGTTGCGATGCGCCGTCTCGATCTGTACTAACTCAGGTCGCGCCGCTATCTCCCGGTTGACGTGCTCGGTGAGCTTGGCGTGGTAGCAGGTTGCATCGAGGCACTGGTCGCCAGCTACATCCGTAAAGAGCGACCTGTTGTATCCGCTGCGCCGTGGGCAGTTGGAGCACGCACCTGCTGTGGGCTTGAGGGTGTTGTCCTCGCGGTCGAAAGGAGCTTCGTCCAGCGGGAGGTAGACGTTGTTCGCAATCCATGCAGAGAGGTACTTGGCAGGGAGCAGATGCGGTTCCTTGTCCTGCCAGTCCTTGCGCCAGCATTGCGCGAAGGCATCTTTTTGGGAGTCCTGCGGGAGTCGTGCAATGAGGTTGGCATGGCTGGCTGTGATGCGCTCTTCTTGGAATGCTTCGGCAACTTCGGGGATCAGTTGAAGCAAAGCGAGACGGGTATAGATGAGACTGTCGCTCTTGCCCGTTTTCTCGGCGAGGGTGGCAACGTCGTAGCCGGGGAGGTCGAGCAGACGTTGAAAGCCCTGCGCCTCCTCGTAGGGATGCACGTCGACGCGCTGACTGTTCTCGATTAACTGCCATTCAAGGGCCTGCTCGTCGGAGAGTTGCACGATGCGGACGGGTATTTCGTCCATCTCGGCAAGGTGGGCTGCACGGAAGCGGCGCGCTCCTGCGACGATCTCATAGCCTTCGCTGTTGGGCCGAACTGTGATGGGCTGGATGAGTCCCTGGGTACGGAGACTTTCTGCCAGCTCGCCCAGCTTAGATTCGTCAAAGATGCGACGCGGGTTAGTGGTGGACTCGTGAATGTCCGCTAGGGCGAGGGTCTGGAATCCTGCGTTGTGCTTCTTGGTTGTCATGGTTGTTGCTCCTTTGTTTTTCGCGCTTGTGCGCGGCATTTGAAACCAAATGCCGAACGCCACCTGGCGAAGGCGGGGGGTAGCAAGTGCAAGCTGAGGGGTATCCCCACCCTTGTAACGGAGCAAAGCGGAGTGGAAAGGGCGGAGCGCAGCGGAGGTCTGCACAAGCGCAGCGCGGAAGATTGGGGAAACGGCTTGCGGGCGCGTGGGGGCTGGCCCCCTAGCTGCTTTTGGGGTCGGCGTTGCGGGCAGGAACAGGCCCGCAGTGGTGGGTGGCGGATGACGTGCGGCGCCGGCAAGAGCCAGGGAGGAGACTTCCTCCCTTCGCATCGGTTTGAATAAACAATCCCCATGTTTCCCGGGGCTCTCGTGCTTTGCCTGAACTCGAGTTGATGGGTTTGGATGAAACATCGGCATCTCCGTAGTTCAGTATTGAAATGTACACTCCAATAATGTATAAAATGCGAATAGAGAGCAAGCGTACTTAATTTGTTGGAGAGAATTGCAATGACGATTGAAGAAATTGTGGTCAATAAATGCGGTCCGCTTTTGGGTCTGGCAAGGTTGGCGATGATTCTCGATCGGTCTCCGGGAGGACTGCGCAGCAGCCTCAGATCTTCAGGCGAATCGGTGAGCCTAATCAATGCTGCTCGTCTGCGGCTCAGTCGCCGGGTCTATCTCCGAACCTCAGAGATTGCGTATGTCCTGGAAGCACGGTGAAGTTGAAGCGTGTCCTCTGATCTGACAAGCATTCAATCCATTCTCTGGCAGTTCAATCGCGACGATCAGCGGTTGCGGAAGATCGACGGCTGCCGGCGCGAGGATGATCCGGCACCGAACGGGGACGGCACGAAAGTCGCCGCCGTGAAGCGGCGAGAACGAAATGCTGAAGCAATTCTCTCGGTGGCAGAAGCTATGTACAACGAGAGCGCTGTAGACGCGGACGCTCTCGGATTCATGGCAAAGATGCTTGTTCAGACCACTCTCCCTCACCGGGCGCAGCCCGGAAAGCAATACTCCCGTACCGATGGCGACGTGACTCTCTCGATCACTGATCTGGGTGGCGCAGGGCTCCCGTACGGCTCGTATCCCAGGCTGATTCTCGTCTGGATGACAACTGAAGCCCTGCGAACTGGTGAACGAAAGCTTGAGCTTGGACGTTCGCTATCAAGCTTCATGGGTCAACTCGGCCTGCAATGTACGGGCGGTCACTGGGGAACGATTCCGCGGTTTAGGGGGCAAATGGAGCGTCTCTTCGGTGCTGCGATCTCGACGAGGTGGAAGCAGGACCAACCCGGACAAAGCAACACTGGAGGCTCGAATCTCCTATTGGCGGAAGAGTTCGATCTCTGGTGGACGCCGCAGAAGTTGCCACGGGCGCCACTCGCGCAATCGAGCGTAACTCTTTCGCAAAAGTTCTTCGAACAGCTTGTCGAGGCTCCAGTCCCGCTCGACTTAAGAGCAATCAAAGCCTTAAAGAGGTCGCCGCTATCCCTGGATCTATATGCTTGGGCAACCCGGCGAGTCAGCTATTTGAAGAGGCCCCTGCGAATATCATGGAACTCCTTTCAGTTGAGTTTCGGGGCCGGCTATGCTGAGACACCGCAAGGAAGGTCCCGCTTCCGGGGAAATGCTATTGAAGCATTGCGCAGAGTGAAAGCCGTTTATCCGCAATTGAAAATCGAGATTCAGCGAGATGGCGTCTTTCTATATCCTTCGCTGACTCACATTCCCAAAGCATCCCTCGTGTGAGCATGGTGACTCACCTTTCCCCGGCCGGGGGGAGGTTCTTGGAATCAGCGTGCATTCGCGCATCATTTGCCGATTTTCCACTTTCGCACATCACCGCTACAGGCTAGTGATTATAGGAATTGGTATAGGGCATACAGGCCACTGAGTAACCGATTTACCTGCAAGCGATTACGGCGATTTGCTACCCAGCTCATGCGTGAAGGATACCCTCGTTATGCGTACGGGATCGGTTGCAATACCCTGCGTATGCGTGAATCCGTACCCTCAATATGCGTGGAAACCTGCGAACTCCCTCACGAGGATTAGGAAAAACGCACTCCGATCCGACGCGTAGCGCTTCGCAACAATGATCCTCGCCTTCCATCCAGACTACCCCGCACAACACGCCGTAGATCAGCCCAGTCGACAAATTGCTGCCGCCGCATCAAATGCCGCAGCCCATCGGAGTCTAGGACTGCTCAAACAACTGTTTCAGCTGGTCGAGTAATTTGACGCCTCTCACACGGTTTCTGACGATTTCGTCGGTGAGGTCCAGACGCTTCGCCGATGTTCCATCCAACAGGATGAGCTCGATACGCCCAAACTTGTCGGCATGTTGGGCCGCGAATTTCGCTAATCCGGAAGCTTTAGCGGGGGAGTCCGACAAACTGATTGAGTGGGGCTCGATCAGATCGACGATGAGCTGTCCCTTCTCTTTCCGGATGATAAGGAAATCGGGGTACATCACGCGGAACTCGCCATCAACCTCATAAGGCACACAAAGCGCCCATGACTTGCGATCAACGTTGCGCAGCCAGGCCACAACTTCCTTTTTCGCAATTTCAAGATTCAGGACATTTTTCTCGGCTTCGTTAAAACCAGCATGGAAAGAACCATCTTTCGTGACATAGAGATGCTTGGACCATTTGTCATCGGACTCCTTGCCTTGGATGGTTGCCGGATATGAGATCGGCGTCAACTCGGGATTGGCAGCCAGATTTCTGACTTCGCTATAGGATGCTCGGCTCGCTTCATCTAGCTGCGCAATATCTACCGCGTAAGTCTTCAGCCACTTCTGAACAAGTTCTTGGGACAGCTTTTCAATCTTCCGAATAAGCTCCGGATCGATGCAAAGCGCAAACAGCTCAAGCTTTGCCGTCTCGCGCGCTGAAGCATCTGCATTCACCCGTTCGCGCCACCAGAATTTATGCAAGCCCTCGTTGAGCTTGCGGCCTGTCGCTTCGAACAGATCCTCGACATTCTCCGAAGCAATATCGACCTTGATCGTATCTCCGTCTCTCGTCCCTTCGGTACCCACATCCCAATTGACGGCCTCGATCTCGATCTGCCCGCGCTCCTCTACAATCTGCTTGAAACGTTCACTGCCTTTGAGGAGTTCATATTCGGCGTTCAGGACTCCGAGCAGCTCGTCTTTAGCCTTCGACAAAGCATCTTCGTCAATCTCATCGTTGGTCAGAAGGCGCGCCAGCTTCATCAGACGGCGCACCTGGCTGGCCTTACGCTTTCGGGGCACGACATAGGAGGGCACTGCGGCGAGCGCTTCGAAATACTTGTCGGAACCCGGTGCGCGATCGAGGTCAACGACATCATCGCTTTCCAAACCGGACGACGATTCGCCTCCGGTTATCGGCGAACTGGAGGCCGTTCCGGTCATCGTAGGTATATCGGCGACACCCGAGCGCTTCAACCGATTGATTGTCGGCACGAGCCGTATGAGCCGTCCTGTTGATGTGGCTGTCGAGGATGTGCGGGCATCCGGGCTTATCAAAGAAACCATCATTCTTCACCATCCGAAAAGAGAGCAACCGACCGACATGACGATGCTGCGTGAGGCTGCACGTTCGCTAAAGTCGTTTACCTCCAATTGGTCGACCTACTGCTCCGCGCAAGAAAACCGACCCTGAGTGACGCCTTTCGGATTGATCACGATCGTTACTACTGCGTTGGTGCCGGCCCACACTCAGCGGAGTGGAAAACGAGAAGCTAACCAGCGTTCCGTTAGCGCAATCCCACAGTTTCTCTTGCAGAATTGAAGAGAAGTGTGTCACATTTATATTGAAATGTACATTGCACATGCTAAGACAAAGCTCATTTCCTAGACTATGACTTCATTGGCAAATTTCGGGGTTCCAACCAGGGGCTGTTCTCGCGTAGTGCTCCCATGCCGGTTTTCGCCCAATCCGAAACTCAACCAGCGCTATTTCGGCGACGATCCGTCCGTCGTCTGGTGCTAGCGCGAGAGGGACGCAAACATGTTTCGCAAACAAACCATTGAAATGGTGTCAAATGGAGTCATTGCTAGGCGGCTCCTGAATGTCAGGGAGGCTGCCCAATACCTGGGACTCGAAGTGGACACGGTCTACAAAAAGTCCAGGTTGCGGGAGGTCCCCTGCGTCAAGGTCGGTCGATCGTTGCGGTTCGATGTGAAGGCACTTGAGCAGTACATCGAGCAACACTCGATCCAAACCATTGACTAAAGGAGAAGCAATCTATGTCTGTTGTGAAGTTGCGTGAAGGTTTGTACGAAGTTCGTTGGAGGGAGGAAGGTCGACAGAAGACCAAACGGATTCACGGCGGCTATGACTTAGCCCGGAAGGTCCTGCGGAAAAAACTGTCGACGCGAGACGAAAACCGGCATCTCGACGTAAAGAAGGAGATCAACTACCGGATGACTGAATTGATCGATCGTTACTGGACGCACTACGGAAGCAAGAAGGCTTCAGCGGATCGCGAGAAGAGCATCGTAGAAGGGATTCGATCTGAACTGGGTCGGAAGTTCGTACGAGAGGTTGACGGCATTGCCGTGCAGCGCTGGTACGAAAAGCTCACTGGAGTTCGTGGGCTGGCTGACAACACCGCAGTGCGACACTTCAACGTCATGCACCACATGATGGAGAAGGCTTCGACCATTTGGTCTAAGGAGACCGGCATCGACCGAAATCCGGCCGATCTGGTGGAGGTAAATCGCCCGGATGATTCACGGGAGCGTTACCTTTCGGAAGATGAACTCCATCGTTTGAAGGTAGCTTTGGACGCAAGAATGTTCAGAAAAGGTACAAAGGACATTAATCAGACGAATCTTCGGATGAGGCTCATCGTGTTGATCGCCGTATCAACGGGGATGCGCTCAACCGAGATTCACCGGCTCCGGTGGTCCGACGTGATGTATAGCGAAGGGCTATTGGCGGTTCGGGCAAGGCTGAAGAATGGGAAGGTGCGTTATGTCCCCATGTCGTCGGAGCTGGCGGAGGAAATTCGGCGGTACCCAGCGGTGATCGATCAGGATCGGATCTTTCCGCCGAAGGGGGGCCCAACGAGCCGGCGCCAGCGACTGGAGGGAAGTTTTGAGGACCTGCTCGAAAGAGCGAAGATTCAGGACTTCTGGTTCCACGATCTGCGTCACACCTTTGCGTCCTGGTACATGATGAACGGTGGCGATCTTTACGAGCTCGCGAAGCTTCTTGGTCACGCCAATATCAAGATGACCGAACGCTACGCCAAGCTGGGGCGTGCGCATATCACGAAGACCGGCAATACGGCCAAGGTGATATGGAGCATGTTGGATAAGAAGCAACCAGTGCAGGAAGAGGACGACGTACACGACCACCGCTCGAACGATGGTCGTGTATTGGTCGTGTGACTCAAACAGCAACTCTGTGGTCGCCGCTAAGTCCTTCAGAATGTGGTGGCCAGGGACGGGATTGAACCGCCGACGCCGGCCTTTTCAGGGCCGCGCTCTACCACTGAGCTACCTGGCCTCAGTGCAGACTTTCAGTTGCATTTCCTGCGCGGAATCCGGCGCTGCCGGAGAAGGGTGGGCGGCTCCACGAACAGTGTGTTGCAACGACTTGAGTAGTATAACAACTCACATTCGTCTCGCCAAACCGGAAGGCCAGTGCCGACGCGGATCGCGAAACCGCTACTTGCTGGCCACGCTGTCCTTGATCGAGCTGAGGGGAACCTCCATCGTTCCCACCTTACGCGAGTCCTGGTCATAGACACCGGTGCGCAGCCAGAATTGCCCCTTCGGCACCATGATCTCGCCGTGCATCTGCACCCCGGTCTTCTGAAAGACCGCATAGGCATCCGGCTTGATGCTGAGATTGACCAGATGGTCTTCCCGACTCGTTGTCTGCCCGTACTTGTCGTAGACGATCATCGACAGGTTCAAGGCACCTTTATGCAACCCGTCCGGATCGAGCTTTAAATGCAAATCATCCAGATCGAGGGCAAAATCAACGGAATAACGATCCATCGGCCCCTTGAGAGACGGCTTCGAATCGCTCTTCGGTGGCATGTGCTGGATCAAGGCTTTGTACAGAATCTGTTCCGAAGTTGGCATGCCGAATACCATGAAGGGCTCCAGGGGATCGATCCTGGTAGGGTCTTGCGATGCCTGCTGCGCAGCTTGATTCTGCCTCGATTGCGCGGCCCCGGGCAAGTCTTCGTCACGCGCAAAATACCCCCGGCGATACGAAAGTGTGTAGTGTTCTCCGTCTCCAACCTTCACATCGATCTTTCTATAGCTGCCATCCATCTTCGTATTGTTCGGCGCGTACGAGATGGTATAGAAATTCGAGCTGTGATCCGTTACCTTGGCGATGATTCCAGACAGATCATTCTGGTTGTAGAACGCCTTGCCGCCGGTCTGACCGGCCAGCATGTCCATTGTCGAATCGCTGGAATTCTTCGTCTGGCTCTCGGTCTGCAGGCCACCGGCGAGTCCGCCCTGTCCGATGTTGGGAGCATCCCCGGTCACTCCAGGCGGCGGGCCCAGCAGTTGGGGAGCGGACGTAATCGTAGGATCCAGCTTATTCTCTGCCGTGTAGAAGGCGGGAACATTCGTGCCTCGCACATCCACCGGATAAATCGCCACTCGAGCCGCTGAAAGCAAATTGATGGTCTTATCGATCGAACCTTCGAAACGCAACGACGTTTGTCCGAACAACTCCAAAGGGAATGCCCCCGACATCCAAATCACATTTTTGCGGCCCGGGAACGCTCCGAGGAAAGCGGCGAGCTGATTCAGATTCTGCAGCGTCCGGTATTCGCGGTCGCTATCCTGCGCGTAACGCGTCTCCTGCATGAACTGCTGAAACGCCGCGATCGTGTCGGGAGACACGCTGAAGGCGATGGTATTGGACCCGGCCTGTTCCATCTCGACCATCATCTCAATGACCGTGCCCTGCGCATCAGACTCTTCCGGCGACTGCAGAAGAACCGCGGGCTCTGACTTGTCATTTTTCCGGTAGCCCAATGCAGTCGCCAGCACAGCCGGGTCATCGGAGAAGCCCTGGATAAAGCTCAACCTCATCGACATGGTGAAGATCGCGAGCCGCGTCCCCGGCTTGAGAGTCTCCAAATAGCGCTGTGCCGCTTTCTTCAAATACATCTGATCGGCCATCGGAGTATTGAGAGCATCCAGCAGCAGGACGTTGACCGCCGGTGGCGCTTGCAGCGGGGAAAAATTGGTGAACACGTTCGGCGGCATCGCCGGGAAGGCACGATTTTGTCCCCGCCGCGCGAGCAAATCGGCGGTGTGTTCTTCAAAATAGGAGATCGATTGCTTCTTCCCCTGTTCCAGCACCCTGAAATCTTCCTGCTTCAGACCTTTGACCGGATTGCCATTTTTATCCGTAACAATCACATCCACCAGCACCGCGCGGCTGTTTACCTTCAGCGTAGTCTCAGGCGCATTGCTGGTTGTGTTGCTGCTCTGAGCTATGAGACCCGTCGCAAAAACGGCGGTCAATGCGGTGATTCCCAGGTTGAAGAGCTTCATGCGGGACCTCCGAGGTGCGGAAAGACTAGCACTTTCTTGTTACGGCCGTCGCGACAAAAGCTCTGATCAGGGCCGCCTATTCGGTTCGCTGGCTGCGGGAGTAGCCGGAACGGTCTTTTCCCCGGCCGCCGGCTTTTGCTGCGAGCCTTCAGGCGCCATGCGGCCGTTCTGCGCTTCATCGAAAATAATCGTTGCGCTCGAGCCAAACCGATGGTAGTTCGAAAAAACTGTCTGGTTGATCATCGCAACCGGCTTTTGCAGTTTGTGGTTTCCGTGGGAAGAACAGCCATTCGCCTCCTCGACCATGAAAGTGAGGCTCCGCAAAGGACAGATCGAGCGGCGATTTCCAAGCACAACTGGACCATACTCAATCACGCTCGCCACATGCGATACGGGGTCGCCCGGCTTCGATTCAGCCACGAGTGTGATACGCAAAATGGCTCCCGACCTCGGGTCGAGGGCAATCTCGCCGGAGTAACCGGGAATGTCATGAAACGAAACGTGGTCCAGGCAGGCGTCGGTAACGTCGTAATGAGAGGATTCCCGGGGCACAGAATATCGAAAGGCAGCTGCAGGGCCTGCCATCGATTGCTCCCAATGGTCGAAAACGATGTTTCCCTTCTCCACATCCATCAAAACAACGGCCGCTTCGGTTCCGAATTCGCCATGACTCTCCAGGCCGTTGTCCTTCTGCTTTGCGTCATTCGTTGCGAGGGAGCTGTCGGTTACTTCTTTGCCATCCCGGAACGTAACCTTGCGTTGCAGAGTCCCCACGCGATGAAAGCCTGCATGATCGGTCATCGTCTGGAAATATTTGAGAGTCGTGGGAGAGTCGTCGAAACGTGTCGTAGTCTGGTTGGCCACGAAGTTAGGAAGATGCGATAGCTCATTCAAAACATAAGCTCGCGACTGCTGGAGCATCGCCTGCCTTGCCTCTGCACCTGGCTGCGGCTTGTTGAGTTGTTCGCCGGGCGGCAGTTTCAGGAGTGCCGAACGATCGGCCAATTGCTCCAGTGCCTGCTGCACGTGCGCACCCAGATTGTATTTTCCGATTAGGTGGTACATCGTAATCGTGCTCAGGCGTTCGGTCAGCTCAATCGCCGAAATCCGCGGAATAAGTTCGTCGTCCTGATCGAGTTGCTGCAGCAAGTCTCCATCACTGATATCAACGATCTCATCAGAAGAGGTGGTTTCGTGCTTCTTAGTGGGCTCGTGGGGTTGCGCTGCTCGCTGTGCGAAAAGCTGCTCGAGTTGGCTCACCGTCATCTTCTCGGCAGGATGGCCGTCCGCGGCATAGCCTTCGGCGGGATTGCCCGGCAACACCAGCGCCACCAAAATCCCGACGAGTATCAGCCATCGCATCAAAGATGACCTCTCTGCTTCACCGGAGTGCGCCCTGATTGCCAACCTGGAGAACCGGCTCGAAGGACCACAAGACCCGGCCGTCTGATGTGGTCTATCGTTTGCCATCGATTCTAGCGCAGTTCCGGTTGGCAGTTGTCTCAGAATCGTCTCGAAACCGTGGGACGTCTCCCGGCCAGTGTTACCCTTTTCACAGCTTCAGTTGCAAGGATCTATGTCCCTGAAAAAGCCAACTCGCCGCGAATTCCTCGTAGCGGGTTCAACCGCGGCCCTGGCTGCCGCGGTTCCTGCTACTGGCTCCGATGCGGCCACACCGGGAAACGCAGTCCCGGCGACGCCCATCGATCGTGAATCGCTGCCCTTTTCTGCCGCCGAACTCTTCCAGCCGAGTCCGCAGCGGACTTTCAGCGGAGACAGGGCTACCCAGGTGGCAGTGCCTCTCGGCGGCCTGGGAGCCGGATGCATCTGCGTGAACGGCTCCGGGGG
>Ga0210386_10000564_pt1 | contig 34354 bp, 32 predicted proteins | sample IncBWH32OmetaG_FD_160091 | JGI IMG/M metagenome (GOLD analysis project Ga0210386, IMG submission 160091) | Forest soil microbial communities from Barre Woods Harvard Forest LTER site, Petersham, Massachusetts, United States - Inc-BW-H-32-O ...
ACTCATACTGAATACACACCAGGTAAGTATAAAGAATATCAAAAATATTTTAGCCTTGTTCGGCCATAATGGCAGCCAGTTTCCAAACACCGCTTCTAGATAAATACCTAGTACAATAAATAAAAAGACGACGATTACCATAGAAATGGGGTTCCATTTTCTCCGTTTAGGCTTCCACCAGGCCAGTAACGCAGGTGTAAGTATAATAATGCCTGAGACATCACCGGTCCACCAGGTAAACCATATGTTTGAATATTCATTCCATGGTATTATTTGAAAAACAGATAACATAAGCGGGCCTATTAAGCTACTTACAAGGCACATTAATAACACGGAAATAAAAAACAATGTAAAATCTTTTGATCGGTGCAGGATATGTTCACACTTAAATTTTTTAAGTAGGTAATATCCTATTACTGCCTCCAGTGTATTGCCAGTAGCAATACCGGCAGAGATAAGCAATATAACCGGCTGCCCGGCAACATGGTTTAAATTGAACACCACTACATTAGCAATAAAGGCGCCCAGCCATATTCCCTCCCATAACTCAGGCCCGAATAAGATGAGTGCTGTAAAAGCAATACCTGAAGGCGGCCACACGGGTGAAGCATTTGTATTGCCAAGTTCCATTAACAGGCCAACCCTGGCTGCTAAATAATAAGTAAGAGCCATGACCGCTATTTTGAATAAACGGCTTGACAAAGAGTGTTTTTCCGGCAGCATTACTATATACCTGTTCTGTTTTACTAAGTTAAATACTAACTAATATCACTTGTAAATTCCTTTATTTTTAATATCAACTGATCGTAGTTAATAGGCTTAGGTAAAAAGTAGCTTGCTCCAAGATGATTAGCTTGCAGAATCACATTTTCTTGATTATACGATGATATTAGTATCAGTGGTACTTTACTGTAATAAAAATTTTTAAGCATCGACAGAAATGTGAAGCCTGAGATACAAGGCATAACCACATCACTTATTATAAGGTCTATTTTATTGTCAGCCAGAATTGTTAAGGCTTCCACCGCATCTGTAGTGGTTGAAACCTCATAGTGTTTCTCCTCCAGCTTTTTAGATATAGCAGTCAACATTAACATATCATCATCCACAACAAGTATTCTCATAAATAACTCCTTTTTTATTTAACATGAGTCAAAATGAAGCCTAATATTATTAAAACTATTATACCTGCATTTATCCAGAGCATTTTATTGTCTTCTTTCTCTATTTCACTAACAGCTTCAATCTCATCACAAATTTCATTTATTTCCTTTTTTAACCTCAACAGAGCAGTTTCATCTTTTTCAATAAAATCACACGCTCCATATTTCAAGGTGTCATTCACTATATTAGTATTATCAATGCCCGATAGCATTATTACTCTTGTTTCAGGTTTATCATGCCTTATTTGGTTTAAAACCTGCAGCCCATTCATTGAATCGTTCAGAACGTAATCAAGTACTATTATATGAGGATCCTCATGCAGATTCCCAATACATTCTTCACCGTTCGAAAAAGAATGTATCTTCCTTCTTTTCCCTGACAATGAATGTTTTAATGAGTCCGTAAACATCGCATCATCATCGACAATAAATATTTTTATTTTCTCTGATGCTTCCATATCAACTCAATTACTATGTCACAGTTCTTCTTTAGGTTTCTCTTCTGCTACAGATTCAATTATCTTTTTTAATGTAGTTAAGGCCTCAATGTCTTTTATAACATATGTATATGCTCCCAATTTTAACGAATCTGTAACGCCACTGAATGTTTCCCTACCGGAAAGCATAACTACTTTTGTCTTGGGCATTTCCCGTTTTATTTCCTTTAATACATCAAGCCCGTTCATTGCATCAGGTTGTTCAGGGTTCAGGTTATAGTCAAGTATAATTACATCCGGAGCCTTATGTATGTTTTCCATACATTCTTCGCCACTTTTATAGCAGTAAACAGCATGCTCAGTGTTCTTTTGAAGGTAAAACCCCAACGGATACAAATACGAAAGGTCATCATCTACTAAGAAAATAGATATAATCCTTTTTTGAGGTTTAACGAACACTTTCTTTTTTAGCTTCTCCCTGGTTTCCATTGCTTGTATGTTCTAAGAAAATGGGTTCACTGCTTCGCTATTACTTTCAGCAATCATAGTTTCAACAGGGTGTATGCTCATTACCGGTATCTTAGAATGGTTTACTATTTGTTTGGCCAATGGTCCCATGAACACTCCTGAAAGGCTTGACTCATGATCTGTCATTATAACCAATAGGTCGCCATTAACCTCGTTTGAGTATTTCATAGCTTCAACTGCTATGTTATGACCTTTTACCAACTTGCGAACATATGACAAACCCGATTGCTTTAAAATATTCTCTACAGCATCAAGTTTTATATTGAACTTCTTCTCATCGGTTTCGGTCATTTCTTCGTTACTATCAAGCAGACCTACCATATGAATTTTAGCCTTGTAATGAGATGCCAGTTCAATAACATAATTAACCTTTTGCCTTGAATACATTGAATTATCAATTGGCATCACAATATTTGTAAACCGAATGTCTTTAGCGCTAGCCTGAATTGTAATAACAGGGCATGGTGACACATTTACCACCCTGTGTGCGTTACTACCGATAATAAATTCTTCAAAGCCTTTAGCGCCATGGGTTCCCATTATTATTATATCAATATTGTTGTCCTTTACCGAATCGGCTATACCTAAAGCAGGTTTTCCGGTATTTAACAATGTAGTTACTTTTATACTATGCTCGCTCGCAAGTTTTGCTGCTAGCTTTTCCAGTTTCTCGGTAGCTACGCTTTGAACCCCTTCAAGGTCCTTCACTATTATCTCGGGCTCATATTCACTATAAGCATATTCAAATGATTCCACTACGTGCAAAAGATACAAATGAGCTTTACATAGTTTCGCCATATAAGCCGCATGCTCAATAGCTAACTTACCGGTTTCAGAAAAATCTGTTGGAACCAATATTCGTTTAATCGCAAATGTTTTCATGGCTTTAAGTTTTTTAATGTTTTTAATTCCATTTATTTCCTCATCCTTGCGGTGGTATGACTTACCAAGTTTTTTGGCCACCACGGCAGACGATGTAATATCTTTTGTTTCAGTTTTAAAAAAATAGAACCTCAGATGACGCTCATGCATAGCTGCCATAATAGAAACCTGCTGCCAGGTTCCGTTACTTTTAACCATCGTCACCTGAGATTCAACTTCTTTAGCCAGGGTAGCCGGATATGTAATATTTACAATTCCCGAACCCCACAGAAAGTCCGCATCAGGATATCCTCCTAAATAAGAATAGCTAAGGTTATATTTGGGTTCGGTACTATATTTCACAAGCGTTCTCATATCCCTTTCTTCTTTATCAAATTTACTAACAATTAAAACGTTTTCCCTATATTTTAGATTAGCTACATTCAATAATCGCTTAACAACACTTTATAAAAGGTGAATTTTAGTTTAATGCCGGGTTGTAAGGAAAGATATAGTAGCTATTACCAATGTAGCTATCATAATTCCTATACTGATCAACAGATTCCGGCTATTTCTCCTCTTGTCTTCTTCCTTATCCGACATTATATTTAAAATCTTATCTGCCACCTTGCTTACTTCTTCAAAAGCATCTTCTTGCTTTTGTATATAATCATATACACCTGCATCAAGGAATTTGCGCGCTATATTTCTATCCATATTACCTGTTATTATTATTACAGGTATTTTAGGATCATATTCCCTTATAGCATTTAATGTTTGCATACCGTTTATGCCAGGCAACCCGTAGTCAAGAATCACGACATCGGGATTCAGGTTCAGGTTTTGTATGCACTCTTCACCGGAATTAAACCTCTTGATATGGGTAGTACTATCCTTTGACAGAAAGTAGTCCATCATCAGTGAATGCATATCATTGTCCTCAACAATAAACACCCTACTGTCATTTATGTCTTTTATGTGCTCCTTATTATTCATGACGTAGTGAATTAGAAGCAACGGGATAATGAAAGACTCCATTAGCTCTTGCCTAATAAGTAATAAATAACATCAATAAGCAATATGGTAACAATTGTAATTCCAAGTACAATATTCCATTTTGTATACGCTCTGTTTTCTCTTGAAGATTTAAGAGTTTCAATAGCATTTTTAATAATGTTCTTGATCCTCACAAAAGAACTTTCGCTCTTGGCTACATATTCATATGCTCCATTTTTAATAGCATCGAGCGCTACCTGCAGTTTATCTTGCCCCGAAAGCATAATGACCAGAATATCGCGTTCATCTATTTTTTTAACAGCACGTAAAACCTTCATACCGTCCATGCTCTGCGGTTTTTCATCATTATTCAATAAATAATCGAGCACTATAATATCAGGTTTCCCGTTAATATGTTGCAGACATTCCTCACCATTTGTAAATGTTGAGACCTCAATACCTGATTTGAACTCAGAACTTAAGGTGTTCTTTAGTGACGAAAGAAACATCTCGTCGTCGTCTACTAAAAACACAGAAAAAGAATCGTTTGTTTTCATGGCTGCTATTTGTTTTATAACAATGTACGCAGCCCGCCTGGTAGGGTTACCTATTTTCGGTTAACCGTCACTTTGAATAGGTAGAGTGGTGAATATGTTATGCGGGAAATCTATTGTAAATGCAACATTTCTTCCTGTAGCTCAACAATAGCCTCAGTGCACACGCTTTTAATATGACTAACCATTTCAGGAAGCTCTTCTGTATGTATCGCCTCTGAAGCATATTCTTCAATGGTTTTAACATCTTTCTCAAGTTCCTTAATTCCTACAAACATTATTGATGGCTTCATTTTATGCGCCACCTTGCTTAATAGGTCCCAATTTTGCTCTTCCAGGTACTTTTCCATTTTACCCAACGTGTCAGGGGTTTGATCAATAAATAAAGTAAGCATTTGCACCATAAATTCATTACTTCCGTTAGCAAGCTTCTTTAGGTATGATAAATCAGTGTGTTTACTCATGTTGTTATCTATTGTATTATTTGGGTCTACCTCATTACCTAATTGGCTACTGGTATTTAATACCGTAGCTATTTTCTGGTATAGTTTCTTAGGATTAAATGGTTTTGATATATAGCCATCCATCCCTGCTTTAAGGCATCTTTCTTCTTCTCCCGATATTGCGTGGGCAGTCATTGCTATTATAGGAATGGTTGACTTAGGGGCTGATAACTCTTTTCTAATATAATGGGTGGCTTCATATCCATCCATTTCAGGTAATTGAATGTCCATAAGAACTAGATCGAAGTTCTGCTCTTTAATTTTGGCTACAGCCACAACTCCGTTTTCAGCTACTTCAGTTTCCCATCCCCAATCGCTGAGCACTTTCTTTGCTAATAACTGGTTAAGGGAATTATCTTCTACCAATAGAATATTCAGTTTTTTAATACTTTGCAATTCACTTCTTTCTTCCTTTAATTGCTCGGCGGCATATTCCGCAGTGCTTTTTTTATAGTTAAGCGTAAACACAAATGTTGAGCCTTTGTTTTCTTCACTCAATACTTTTATTTCTCCGTTCTGCAACTCAACCAATTGCTTAACAATTGTCAAGCCTAAACCTGTTCCACCATATTTTCGGGTGGTATCGTAGGTTGCCTGAGTAAAAGAATCAAATATTGAAGGGAGTTTGTTTCTAGGTATTCCAATTCCAGTATCAGATACCGAGAACTTAAGATCAACAGAGTTTTCATTTTGCGAAACAACTCCAACATTTATTTTAACTTCTCCCTTTGGGGTGAATTTAATAGCGTTCCCAACCAGGTTTAATAATATCTGGTTCAGGCGGGTAGGGTCTCCAAGAAGCCTGTCAGGCAAATTACTATCAATTTGTTTAGATAGTTTAATATTCTTTTCACTTGATTTTGGCAACATTAATTCAATAAGTGTAGAAACCACCTGTGAAACGCTGAACTCGATCTGTTCAAAAGGGATTTTACCCGATTGTATTTTTGAAAAGTCTAAGATATCATTGATAATCACAATAAGGTTTTCTCCGGATGTCTTTATAGCTTCAATGTATTGTTTCTGTTCCTGAGATAATTGAGTTTTTAGTATCAAATCAGTAAAACCAACTATCGCGTTCATCGGGGTACGGATCTCATGACTCATATTAGCCAGAAACTGTTCTTTTACATGAACTGATTCCTCTAATTGTTTTTTAGCTTTCATAAGGTCATTCAAGGCCTTATTACCCTTCATTAATGAATGTTCGGCAATCTGGTTTGCATGAAGCAGATCCTCTTCCATTTGTTTCCTTAAGGTAATATCCGAATCAATAGCAATTATGCGCCTGACCTCTTTCTTCTTGTCAAGCATCGGTGTAAGCGTCGTTATTGTCCAGTACTCTTTACCTTCTTTTGTAAAGTTTTTACTTTCATATGTTATTGGTGCTTTGTCTCTTATAACATTCTTATAATAGCTGGTGCTTTCAGAAATTCCTGTATCATTTCCTTTTCGCAATAATTCGCCATGGGTACCTTTTATTTCTTCTAATTTGTAACCGGTAAGTTTTGTGAAGCCTTCGTTAACCCACTCTACATTTCCGTGCTCATCTGTAATTATAACTGAGTTAAAAGATTTGGTTGCCGCTATTGCCAGCTTCTCCATCTCCTCTTCCTTTATCCGTTCAGTAACATCTTGCCCGGTACCAATAATTTTTATTACTTCACCCTTTTCATTTACAACACCTTCTCCTTCCGAAAACAAGGTTCTCACAGATCCGTCATTACGAGTAATACGGTATGTAAACGTAACCTGTTTCGCTGATTTTGCAATATGCTGAATTATATTGGTTACATATTCAACATCATCAGGGTGGATAAATGCGCGAATTGAATCATCCGGCAATTCTTTCCCTTCAGGGTTTACACCATGTATCCGGTAAAATTCGTCTGACCAGTTTATCTTCTTATTAACCAAATCCCATTCCCAGCTACCTATATGCGCCAGTTTCTGTGCTTCAGCAAGTTTTTGCTTTTCTACAAAAAGTGCGTTTGTTTTTTCAGCGAGTGATTGTATTAATTTATGTCGTTCAATACTATAATTAATTGACCGCTGCAGGTCACTACCCTTAATTTTCCCTTTTAACAAAAAGTCCTGGGCTCCTAGTTTTACAGCATCGATACCTATTGTTTCATCTTCAAGCCCCGTAAGTACTATAATGGGTGTTTCGGGTATTTCAGCATGAAGCTTTTTGAAGGTGTCTAGGCCCCAGCTATCCGGCAATGAAAGGTCGAGTATAATAACATTATATGGTCCTTTTTTTATTTGTTCAATACCATTATGTAAAGAATCAGCCTTGACTAAATTTAACCGGCCGGAGTAAATCCCTTTCAGGAAAATACTCACCAGTTCACCATCTGCAGGGTTATCCTCAATAAGTAATATGCTTGTTTTAGTTTCCATTAGCTGCATTAATAGTAAAATAAAATGACGACCCTTTGCCTGGTTCAGATTCAACCCATATCTTACCTCCGTGACGCTCTACAATTTTCTTACAAATACTAAGCCCTATACCGGTTCCAGGGTATTTTTCCCTGTTGTTTAATCGTTGAAATATAACAAATATTTTTTCATAGTATTCCTGAGGAATACCAATACCATTATCCTCAACTGAAAAAATAAATTGGCCATTTTTTCTTTTACCTGAAATTTTAATTTGGGGCTTCTTCTCGCCTTTAAATTTTATTCCATTACCGATCAGGTTACGGAATAATTGCCCTATAAGTACTGAGTCTCCATATATTTTAGGCAATGAATTATATTTAATAGTAGCGCCAGATTCTTTAAACTGATCTTTCATGTCCAGCTTAATTTCTTCCATTATATCATCCAATTCAACCCACTCAAATGGTTTCACCCTGTTAACCCGCGAGTATTCGAGCAAGCTATTAATAAGTTGCCTCATTCGCCGGCTTCCGTCGACAGCAAAATTTATAAATTCAATGGCATCCTTATCAAGTTTGTCTTTATAGCGAGATTCCAGTAACTGTACATAGCTGCTTATTGTTCTTAACGGCTCTTGTAAATCGTGTGATGCTACGTAAGCAAATTGCTCAAGCTCAGAATTTGACCGCTCTAATTCCCTTGTCTTTTTTTCAAGGTCATATCTTGCCTGCCTTATTTCAGTAATATCCTCCGAAATACCCAAAAGGTACATAGGCCTGCCTGCCGGGCTTAGTATTGGTATTTTTTTAGTGTGAAGCCATCGCTGGCCGTTTTTTGTGTCAATTGGTTCTTCGGGTATATCAACCACATCCACCTGGTCTAGTACAGCCTGGTCTTTACTTGTAAAAAAATCAGCCTGCTCTTTAGGGAAAAAATCATAGTCATTCTTTCCGATAAGTTCTTGTTTCAAATGCCCCAGAAGTATCTCACCTGCTTTATTAAACCTTACAAACCGCAGGTCTTGAGCATCTTTAACAAATACCATATTCGGAATATTCTCAAGAACCGAATCGAGAAAGTTGTTTACTGCCTTCAGCTCCTCTGCTGCCAATCTTTGCTTGGTAACATCTCTTGTTAATTTTGAAAAACCTTCTAACTTACCTTTATCGTCATAAATTGCTGTTATTGTAAAATCGCACCAATATATAGAGCCATCTTTCCTTACTCTCCTGCCTTCGCCTTCGAAGTGACCAAGCTTTTCAGCCATTTTCAGGTTATGATCAGAAATATTATGCTTTTTATCTTCATCTGTTAAAAAAACAGAAATGTGCTTTCCAAGTATCTCTTCTGCCAAATATCCGTTTATACGCTGGGCGCCTTCATTCCAACTTTGCACGTGACCCTTTGTATCTATCATAAAAATTGAATAGTCTTTTACATTTTGAACCATTAACTTAAAGCGCGCTTCCGTTCTGTGTAATTGCTCTTCTGTTTTTTTCTGAATATTAAATAACATTTCTGTTGCATCATTTTGAACCCGTGTTTGGTAATCTTCCAGTTCAGCCAATATGGCAATTGCTTCCCTGGAATCAGGTGCAAAATCGTATAAAAAGTGTTGATAGGTTTTTCGCTGAGCGGCGAGGGTTAAAATAAGGTCAGTTGGTGTTATATCCTGCTTTTTTATGCCAGGCACCTTATCTTCTTCCCACTGCTTTAAACTTATTTTAAAATCAGCATACGCAGTACCTTTTTCAATAGCCTGTAGGGACCTGTTTAGACTATCCATGGTCATTTTAACGGTCGACTCATCATCCAGATTTTTAATAAATCCCTTTTCCTGCATTAGCTTTATCAGTGGAATATCCATTCCCTTAACTACCTCCAGGTTATATAAAGCAAGCTCATTAAGGTGGTTCTCTCTTAAATATTTAGTATAATCTTTAAGGGTTTTCATCAATATCGCGTATTTCTATTCTTCTATTTTGGGTAGTCGTACAATGCTCAGCCAGAAATCTTCTATTGAACGCACGACCGTAATAAACTGGCTAAGGTCAACCGGTTTCATTATATAGCAATTAGCATGGTTTGAATATGTGTTCAAAATATCCTGTTCCGCAGCTGAGGTGGTTAGTATAATAACAGGTATAAATTTCAACAGAATGTCAGACTTTATCTCTGCCAGCACAGTTCTACCATCTTTTTTAGGTAAATTTAAGTCAAGTAAAATAAGGTCTGGGGTATCGGCGTCAGCAAACTTATTTTTCTTTCTTAAATAATGCATGGCTTCTTCACCATCCATTACAATATTCAGGGTGTTTTTTATCCTGCCATCCTTAAATACTTCCTGGGTAAGCCGTATATCTGCTGGGTTATCCTCAACAAGCAGTATATTAATTGGTTTTATCTGTTTATAACTGCTCATAAGGTTTAATTTAACATTATCATGGCTCGCTTTAACTCATACTTTACCCCACACAAGTTACTTTCTAAAAACATATTATTTGAACGGTTTTCGATGAACTTCGATAAATTGTATGTGAACACAATAAAACCAAAGGTTAAAATCTTCAGGTTTATTGCAAAGGGTTTAGCCTTTTTATAAAATTGTCCTTATACAACGCTCCAACAGGTATTGAGGTATCGTTTATGTATATAGTAGTATCCTCTACTTTCTTCACATTATCTATTTGTATAATAAAGGAGCGATGCACTCTTACAAACTTATCCGCAGGCAGCTTGCTTTCAACCGATTTAAGCGTTGCATGTAATACAAAGCGCTGATCTTTTGTATGCACAGTAATGTAATCGCCTAAGGCTTCGATCCATAATATATCTTTAATAGGAACCTTATTTAAAACAGAGTCCTTTTTTATAAAGAAGTATTCCTGGCCTGTACTCACCTGGTCTTTTGTTTCATTATCTTTAGCCTTGGCTACAGCTTTAAGAAACCTTGGGAGAGTTACCGGCTTTACAAGATAATCTACCACATTCATTTCAAAAGCATCAATAGCATACTCTTTATGTGAAGTAGTAAATATTACCTGCGGCCTATCGTCAAGAGCTTTCAGCAGCTCCATTCCGCTCATTTCTGGCATCTCAATATCGAGAAATAAAAGATCAACAGATTCTTTTTTAAGCACATTCATTGCCTCTACCGAGGTTGAACAGCTTCTAATGACTACAAGATTATCTACTTGTTTTGCCAATTGGGCAAGTGCGCTTCTTGAGGCATCATCATCATCAACAATTATACAATTCATCATTTGGGGTTTATGATTAGTTTGTACTGGCAATTATACAAAAATGTTACACTTCACATGTCAGTATAAATACTTAGCGCTATAGAAATCACAATAATATTAAGAATAAATACGTTCTTAATGAAGGTATTTTGCTATTATTTAACACATTACATGTAACCTTATTTATTTTACTTAGTATACCACAAGGAACAGAAAAGGTTTTAGGTTATTAAAATAATTTAATTGATTTTTCCGTGTCTTTATTTTTTTTAGGTTAGCGGCCTCAATTTTATATTTCTTGTAATAATCCCCATATACTTACAAGATGAGTGGATTTAGTTTTTTTAAATGGTTAAAGAATATATCGCTTACACGAAAGCTATACTTTGTTGTGGGCATTATGGCTTTATTAATTGCCATTGAGCTATTCACACTCTCATTCATGGTGCACACATTATCTTCAACCAGGGCATTGGTAGAAGCAGAAGGTTTATGGTCAAAAGCACAAAAGGATGCCGTGTATAGCTTAACTAAATACGGGTACACACACAATGATAAAGACTACCAGCAATACCTGAAATTATTAGCTGTACCAATGGGCGACAGAAAGGCCAGGTTAGAACTCCTGAAGCCTGACAGAAATTTAAATATTGTTCGGCAGGGCTTTACCGAAGGGCGCATTAACCCTGATGATATTGATGGCTGTATAAAGCTACTTACCCGGTTCCATAATATTTCCTACATAAATAACGCAATCACCATCTGGACCCAGGGTGATTATTTTTTAGACATGCTTCAGTATTTAGGAGACAGGTTGCATAATCAGGTTTCATATAACAATACCCCACCCGATAAAATAAACCAGACACAGGATGAAATTTATCAGTTAAATGAAAAACTCACCGTACTTGAAGATAATTTTTCATCAACACTCGGGGAAGGTTCGAGATGGATAGAGGGATTGATTCTGAAAATACTTTTTTCAATTGCAATTACGGTTGAATTTACTGGTTTATTCCTAACAATATCTGTTAGCAGGGCCATTTCAAAAGGTATTAATGAAGTTGTGCGTATTGCAGGAAAAGTTGCCAAAGCCGATTTTGGCGACAAAGCAAAAGTATTTTCAAATGATGAAATTGGATTACTGGCGGGCTCCTTTAACCAGATGATAGACGACCTTAAGAAAAAAATAGAAGAAGAGAAGGAAGCTGAAGATGCATTAAGGAACCAAAAAGACCTGTATGAAACTTTGCTTAAAACAGAAAGCGAAATGGGTGAAGGGGTTTCTATTACTGAAAACGATAAGATTATATATGTAAATGATGCCGTTTGTAATATATACGGATATACAAGGGAGGAAATACTGAGCATGAGTTCTTTCCTTGATCTGGTACCCGCCGAAGAAAAAGTGTTACTGAAAGAAAGATTGCAGCAACGTATTGCCGGTGTAAGGGAGCAAAGCTCAGGCGAAACTAAAATTCAGCGTAAGGATGGAAAAATTATAGACATTGAATATACGGTACGCAATATAGTTGTAGACAGGAATAAGCAAATGCTTTCAATAATACGCGATGTTACAGAGAAAAAACTGGCAGAGGAGCAATTACGAAAAGAAAAACAACGTGCTGAAAGCGCTGAAATTGCGAAAAAAGTGGGTGAACAGTTTCTGGCGAATATGAGCCATGAAATACGAACACCTATGAACGCAATAGTTGGATTTACCGATGTTATTTTAAAAACACCTTTAAGTCCGGAACAATACCAATACCTTGAAGCCATTAAAACTTCAGGCGATAATTTATTGGTGATAATAAATGACATACTTGATTTTTCAAGAATGCGTTCGGGAAAGATACCTATTGAACAAAGAGCATTCAAGCTATCGCAAATTATTTCGACCTGTTCTGAACTGATGCTTCAACGAGCCTCAGAAAAGGGAATAAAACTGACTACCACAATTGAAAAAGGAATACAGGATGATTTAATTGGCGATGCTACACGGTTAAACCAGGTGCTGATAAACCTGGTAGCAAATGCACTTAAATTTACATCTAAAGGTGGTGTTTCAATTACTGTTAACCGTTTATCGGAAACAGAAGAATGCATAGGGTTGGAATTTGCCATACAAGACACCGGAATTGGTATACCCAAAGATAAACTTTTGACAATTTTTGAAGCGTTTACCCAGGCCAATAACGATACTGCACGAAGGTACGGAGGAACGGGGCTTGGCCTTGCTATTGTTAAACAACTCGCAGATCTGCAGGAGGGGAGTGTTTCCGTTACAAGTGAAGAAGGAAAAGGATCATGTTTTTACTTCCGTATAAAATACAGGAAAAACAAAATGCCTGCGCAGAAACTTTCACCTAAAACCGCTAGTAAGGAAGTAGCAATTAAAAATGTAAATGTATTGTTGGTTGAAGACAATGCAATGAACCAATTACTGGCACAAAAAGTATTAGGTGATTGGGGCTGGAAGGTTGAAACTGTAGAAAATGGTATAGAAGCAATTGAGAAAGTAAGAGCAACTGATTTCGATGTGGTTCTTATGGACATACAAATGCCTGAAATGGATGGCTATGAAGCCACGAAACAAATACGAAATAATATTCCTGCACCTAAATGTAATGTGCCCATTATGGCCATGACTGCACACGTTATGCCAAGTGAGGAGGATAGATGCTATAAAGCGGGAATGAATGCCTATATATCAAAGCCGTTTGATACAAAAGCATTGTACGAGAAGATAGCTAAGCTTGTTAAAAGCAAGTAAAACCGGTTCATTTTTATAGGCGAGTAATGAAGGATTTACCTCGCAGTAAATCCTGTATGCAGTACCATTTACTATGTATTCTCCCGAAAGATTGGCAAAATAAGTTAACAGCAGGGAACCTGAAGTATAACCTCAAAAAACACCTGCTAGCCGAAAATCAAAAATACTACTGATAAGCCAAACTAATTTTGACTTGTTAAATAAAAACAATGCATACAAACAACTAAAAAACTACATTATGAAAAAGACAATATTCAACTCAGTCAAAATCGGCTTACTGGTGGCAGGTATTATACTTACTACCGGTTATGTTAAGGCAGGAACATATACAGCCGTTGCTTCAGGTAACTGGAGCAGTTCTGTTACGTGGGGAGGCACTCCAGCACCTTTCAACTTAGCTGCCGGCGACCAGGTTACCATTGCATCTGGCATAACCGTTACAATGGACAGTACCGTTACAATGAACGGATTGCTGGCACAGATAAGTGTGGCAGGAACCTTGTCTTCTTCCAATTCCACATCTCTTAATATTGATATTGGAACACTTGCAGGAGCAGGAACCATTGCAGTTGGCAATGTATCATTAAATGGAGGAAGCACATTTTCCTTTACAGGCAACTTAACAGCCCAAACATTCACTAGTTCAATTATAGGGTTGACCTCAGCTGCCAATATTAAAGTTAACAAAACACTTGCATTATGGGATGCCTTAAGCATTCAAACCGGCGGAACCCTTAATATGGCTGCAGGATCTACTATTACCATATATGGTGGTCAGTTGAATTTGGGAGGCGGCACGTTAAATCTTTCAGCAAGCTATAATGTGAAATACGTTTCGGCATCAACCACCACCGGTATGGAATTAAGTGGTAGTGGCTTAAACAATGTCAACATTAATGTTGGCACAGGCAATACTGTGACGCTAGGTGCCAATTTAACAACAAGCGATTCGTTACAATTTACAAGTGGTACATTGGTATTAAATGGAAACACTTTAACTATCAATGGTGCTGTAACAGGCACTGCATCGTTAACAGGTGATGCCAATGCTAACCTTGTTGTTAATACAAGTGGTGGAATAGCAAGTTCACTGTCTTTCACAAGCGGAGGACAAACACTTAATAATTTCACTCTTAACATCGGCTCAGGTAATTCTTTAGCAATTGCTTCAGCATTAACTGTTAACGGAACACTTAACATGAATTCAGGCGCAAGCCTTAGCATACATGGAATTGCTTTAAATGTAAACGGCCCGCTTACCGGTTCCGGCATGTTTATGGTAAATTCAAGTTCATCTTTGATAGTTAATACACAAAGCTCAGTTACTGCTCCAATTAAATTAACAGGAGCGAACATTGGTAACTTTACAGTAAATGTAGGATCAGGGAATACGGTTTCCCTGGGCAGTGATCTTACAGTTGCCGGCACACTTAATATGCAATCGGGTACGCTTGTGTTAAGTAATTACAACATGTTTGTAATGGGAGATATTGCAGCATCCGGAAGCGGATTAATTTCATCTACTGCATCTTCTAACGTTACTATCAGTACAGCAACATCACCTTCCGGTGTGCTTGCCTTTTCTTCTACCGGCAATGTTGTTAATAATTTAACGGTAAGTGTTGGTGGTTTAGGTAAAGTTGTAATGGGATCAGATGTAATTATTCAGGGAATGTTAAACTTTACATCTGGTTACATAAGCACGGGTAGTTATAATGTACAGGTAGCTGCCAGCGGATCTATTAAAGGTATGAGTAGTACTTCATACGTAATTACAGCACCTAGCGGACAGCTTACACTTAATGTCAGCACAAGCTCTACTGCTACCTACCCTGTTGGTACCGGTTCATATTATTTCCCCGCAAGTATTTCCCTCAATGCAGGCTCTCCTTCAGGAACTGTAGGGGTTAACGTATCACAAGGTGTATATTCTCAGGGAACAACAGGTGTTGATATATCTGCTAATCAACCGTTGGTTAATGCAACCTGGTTATTCGAAACAAATATTTCTTCAGGCTTAAATTATAGCATGGTGTTATCATGGCCTTCTTCTGCCGAAGTAAATGGCTTTATGCATGTAAGTGACTATATTGCTCATTACACAGCAGGCAACTGGGATGTAAATACCTTTTCTTCAGCAACCGCATCCGGAAGCGGAATGTTCAGCCTGCAGAGAAATAACCTTTCCTCAATGAGCCCGTTCGCAGTATTTGATTCAAGTACTTCTCCTTCAGGCGTAAATGAAATAGCAGATAACAATCAGTTTCAGGTATACCCAAATCCTGCATCTGATAATATATACGTGAAGAATACTTTTACAAGCGGAGAATTAGTGTACGCTGATATTGTAAACATATGCGGCCAAACTATCAGTACTACCAGAATGGAAAATTCTAGCATTACTACTATCCCGGTAAAGAATCTTGTTACCGGAGTTTACTTTATAAGGCTTTACAATGATCATATGAATATAGTTGAAAAGTTCATTAAGGCTGAATAAAGCCTTAGAGTTGGTTTAAAAGGGAGGTTGCCTGTTAGTTCAGGCAACCTTTTTTTTAAACATCCTTTCCTTGTCTTTACCTACCAATAGTTCTCCTTTACCGAATTCTAAAAAAACAAAAAAAACTGTTTCTTAACTTTATGATAGTTCTTTCAGGAAAAAGTCATGAGCCATTTGGTTTCTCTTTTAGCTGCAATTCTTATAGTATTCGGCTTATTTGCCGGAATTGCATATTATTATGCCCATGGCCCTATTCATTTGCTACTTGTAACTACAATTATGGTTATACTGGTAAAAATTTTACGGGAGCGGAGATCTGCTTAATTATATAATAACCATGTTAAATTCTTTACGCTATGCCACGCACTAAATCAAGTACAAAAAGTAACCAGGTAAATCCTGATGTAAAAAAAGTAGAGATACGCGAACTACAGTTGAGTGATTATTTCGGATTGCGTGGCTCAATGGCTGAGGCCTATAAAAACTGGCATGGCAGTATCTGGTCTGAAGAACAGATAAAACGATTGATAAATGCTTTCCCTGAAGGGCAGATGGTAGTATTGGTAAACGACAAAGTTGTAGGAGTTGCGCTATCCATCATTATCAACTACGAAGACTTTGGTGATGATCATACCTATGAACAGATAACAGGCTTTTTTACATTTCACACGCATAATCCTGAAGGCGATACCTTATATGGTATAGAAGTATTTATTCACCCTGATTTTCGTGGTTTGAGGCTTGCACGCCGTTTGTATGATGCCCGTAAAGAGCTTTGTGAGAGACTAAACCTGAAAGCAATTGTATTTGGAGGCAGGATACCTAATTACCATGCTTTTTCTGCTACACTTAACCCAAGGCAATATATTGAAAAGGTAAAAAGTAAGGAAATATATGACCAGGTATTGTCATTTCAATTATCAAATGAGTTTCACGTAATAAAGCTATTGGTAAACTACATGCCCGGTGACCAGGAATCTAAAGAGTATGCAACACTTATGGAGTGGAATAACGTGCTGTATGAAAAGAAAAGCAAGTACTCGCCTCGCAGAAAGAGCAATGCCCGGATAGGCTTGGTTCAATGGCAAATGCGTTCATTTAAAACCTTTGAAATGCTATGCGAACAGATAGAGTTTTTTGTTGATTCCGTTGCAGGCTATAAGTCAGATTTCATTCTATTTCCGGAGCTTTTCAATGCACCGCTCATGGCTGAATTCAATCACCAGAACCAGGCCGAGGCTATCAGAAGTCTTACTTACTACACTGAATTATTACGCGATAAATTCATCAACTACGCTATTACCTATAACATAAATATTATAACCGGTAGTATGCCTTTTATACGAAGAGGGCAATTATACAACGTAGGTTATTTATGCCGCAGAGATGGGTCAATTGAAAGATATACCAAAATACATGTTACCCCTAATGAAGTAGATGCATGGGGAATTGTAGGAGGCAATAAATTAAAAGTATTTGATACTGATGCCGGAAAAATTGGTATCCTGGTTTGTTATGATGTAGAATTTCCCGAATTGGCAAGGTTACTTGCTCTGCAAGGTATGGAAATACTATTTGTTCCTTTCCTTACTGATACGCAAAATGCCTTTACACGTGTAAGATGCTGCGGACAGGCAAGAGCCATTGAAAACGAATGCTTTGTTGCTATAGCCGGTTGCGTAGGTAATTTACCGAAAGTTCACAACATGGATATACAGTACGCCCAATCAGCTGTATTTACCCCCGCTGACTTTGCCTTCCCTACTAATGGAATAAAAGCAGAAGCAACCCCAAATTCTGAAGCTGTTTTAATAGCTGACCTTGAGCTTGATCTACTGAGAAAGATGCGATTACATGGCAGCGTACACAACCTGGTTGACAGACGCACTGACGTATATGAGCTACGACAACTGAAACCAAATGGAAGATTAGATATACTTAAGGAACATGCTCAAAAACAGAACCCGCAGGATAATATAGATACTCCTATATTAAAATCGTAAATCATTCAACTTTGTATATTAGAGTATACGGTACTGCAATCCAAATCCAATTCCGCAGGCCATAGTTTTAAAACTACTAACGAGGTATTCCCCTGCAGGTGTTTTATCGCTATGCAGATTATCATAATTACTGGTTGCACCATATAAGGAAAGGTTAATTCCCACCTGCCCGAAATACCATCTTCCGGTGGCATGAATATCTCCCCAAGTACCATATCCGCTTATAAGCGTTCTTATATCATAATCATTTAAAGCATAGTCAAGTTGCGAAAAACCAGCATCTATGCCGGCTAATAAATCTAAATGACGTTGTGAAATAAAATGAATATTAACTACCGCGCCTGCTTGCTCGTCGGCGGCTGAAGGCACCGTTTTTATATACTCATCCTCGCTTACATAATAATTGTCAATTCTACCTATAAGGCCCACACCCAGAAAATCAAACAATCCATATTCACCTGTTAAATTGAAATTAGATGCTCTTAATTTAATTGAATGTACCGGCGGCGCATTTTCCATTGTACCTTGAAATTGCATATTGGCTGATTCCCAATCTGCACCAAAGTTCTCGCCAACGTTAACCGATCCGCTATAAAATGTTTCTTGCGCCCATATAGGCTGTGTAAGAAGCAATCCTGTTAGTAGTATCACAATTTTTTTCATGGCTTTCTATTTAATGAACAATACAAATGCAATTTAGCCTATGAATCCAATGTTATTTCAAATATTCGACCGAGAGTGGTATTTCATGTTTGAACATAAGATCAATCACTTACTCGTGAATAGCCAGTAACGGTATGTGTGAGTGCAGTGCCATTTGTTTTGTATTGCTGCGATGGAATAACCCCTGCAGAAAATTATATTTATGCGGCATCATTACAAGTAAATCTACCAAATGCCTGTCTACAAATGCATTTATCTCTTCCACTAAGTTATCTCCTGTCGGGAAATGCAACGTATGTTCTATATCATGCAAAGATTCCTCCAGGTTTTCTTCTACCATCGCCTTTTCATATGTTACCAACTCTGCCTTTTTAAGTACATCGAACACAAGTACTTTGGCATTGAATACGTTAATAAAATCAATAAACTTTTGAACTACATCATCAGGCACAATTGAAGAATAATCGCAGGCGAGTGCAATTCTTGCCGGCTTTTTGAATTTAACCCCTTCAGGCACCATAAGTACAGGGCATTTTGATTCCTGGGCTACCGAAATAGTATTGCTTCCATCAGTAGATGATGATTTTGCACCCTGCACACCCAACACTACTATATCCGCCTTTGTTGTTTCAGAGTATAATAGTATTTCTTCTATACTAAACCCAATCGCAGTTATTAATTCTGTTCTAAGATCATCACCACCGGCTTTCAATCGTTTATCAAGAGCTTTAAGTTGTTCTTTATTGGCTCTATTTATTTCCTCGAATTGAATATTTGCGACAGGTGTTTCAACCAGAGGCATTGGCAAAGAATAAGTGTTCAGAAGCACAAGCCTTGCATCTAAAAATTTAGATAAATCCGCGGCATAATTTACAGCATTTTCAGAAATATCTGAAAAATCAGTTGGAACAAGAAGGGTTTTCATGACACTTTGTTTAAAGGGTTCTGAATTTTGTTTCTTTGCATACAAAATTAGTGATCCTGCCTTCTGCAATTCCCTTTTTTCGATGAGTCTGCTGTTCCTTTCGGTATAAGCAATTACAAAGCTATCCCACCTTCATTTTACTGAATTTCCGATTTATTAAAATAAGGTTCACCTAATATCTCATTAACTGATAATAAAGCAGAGTAAATTTGATATATAAAAATTAATCAGTCATGGAAACACTGGAGCATCATAATCATAACTTATTTAAAATACTTATGGAGCGTATATACCATATGTATTTAAGAAAAGACCACACACTGGGAGATTTTTTGTTGCTGTATTCTATTATTTTCTTGGGGATATTATTATTTTTACTTACTGTCGCAACAGCAGCGCGTTGGTTTCAGTAATGGTGACTTAAGTAAAATAATAATAATGCCCCGTTTGGGGCATTATTATTTTAAAACTATCTGAGAAGGCCTTTACTTTACCACCACCACCAAGTACTTACTTTCACTCCAGAAAGTACCAGGGTTAGTAATCACCAAAGAATCAGCCTTAGTTGTTCCCTGCACTTTAAAAGCTGCCACAGGTTGATCAGTAACAACCTTTGAAAAGTGAGCATATAAAGGTATGGTGCTCAATGTAGTCTTATCAGCTTTGGTAAAATACTTGCTGTTAAAGTTTTGTTTCAGCTTCGCCGTTCTACCTATGCCAATGACACCACCTTCTTTAGCAATAACACCTCTTTCCTTCAATTCTTTAATTGTACCAACAGCATAATACACTGTATTAACCTCATTGGTTAAAGAACTATTCTCGGCTCTTTCAGTGTTCAGAGTTGCCATACTGTCATTAAATTGTTGAACAACGCCTTTCATTGATTCATTACTTTGAGAGAGCAGGTACTGAAGTGAGGCAATATCACTATCCCTGTCAGTAAGCTCCTTGTTTAAGTGAGATACTATTTTTTGAAGATCAGCATCCTTCTTATTCATTTTATTTACTTTCCCTTCCAATAGCGCAATAGCCCTGTTGTCCTTCAAAATCAGGTCATCCATTGCCTTAATGTCAGCAATAACCCTGTCGGTAGTTGGGGCGCCCTCTTTGGAACGGATAGAAAGAAGTTTCTCTTTTTGTTTAATGCTATCCAAGTTATCCTGTATAGCGTTCATGGAATGAATATAGGAAGATATTGCAGAATCTTTTTGTCTTGCCTGTTCCAGCAAAGTCGAATCCTGTACACTTAAATCTTTAAGCCTTTGCTCACGCTGAGAATTATTGCACGCTATTAGAAACACCAGCGAGCCAATAATAAACCCTTTTGTTTTCATACTATTAGAATTTATTGATTAATGATTAATTATATAACGAAATGTAGTTCCATCTTCTTGAGCTCTTCTATTTCTTCTTTATGTCTGCGAAGAGCATACCTGTCTGACAAAGCCTTTACTGTTTTTACAATATTCTCGCCGGAAGAAGAAAGGTGTCCCAGGTCTTCCTGTTCTATAAGTGCCTTACAAAACAAATTATGTATAGAGAGGATGCCTTTCAGCTTTCCATATTCATCTACTACAGGTAACCTACCTACGTAATGTACCCTCATTTTGTGAAGGGCAGCTGTAAGGTTATCTGTTTCATACACATATTGTACTTCCTGCGACATAATTTCACCTACAGGTAGTCTTGAATGAGACCATGAATGATCTCTTGACATTGCAAGGCAGATATCTCTATCGGTGATTATTCCAACTACTCTTTCATCACTATTAAGCACAGGCAATACACCACAGTTAGCTATCATCATTAACTGGGCTGCTTCTTGCAAATTTGTGCGGGGGCTGCAATATACCAATTGGCTCGACCGCATTACATCTTTCACTTTCATGGCATTTTTGGTTTTAAAGGTTAAATACTCAAGGCCTTTCTTTTTACCTCATCAAGTTCTCATTCTTTCTTCACTGCCCGATTTCCACCATTCATTTGACATATCAAAAGTTATTAATGGATTAAAACTCTTTCTTTGTATTTTAAATATTGATACAATCTGGGAATTTATCATATCTGCAAATTTCTTGTTGAAGTTCAATGCAAGGTTAAGGTGTTCGTTATACAACGATACCATCTTCTCCATATTCTCAACAGATAACTCAGCCGACTTATCAAGATTTTCCTTCACTAACTCAATTAGTTTGTCCTCACCCTTCTTGCTTCCAATGTCTTCGTTTTTTATTATTTCAATAAACCTTGTTGTAAAGTCAACTGAAAGCTCAATGCGTTTCTTGTGCGCATCTATAACTGAATCAATAGTATCCTCAGACAATTTAACACTTTTACCAAAATTGATTTTAAATGAACTTACAATAGAAGGATCTAATTCCCTATCGTAAAGCATTTTGCTAATAGAGTCAAATGTTTTTTTATTGGCTTCAAGCGCTGATTCAAAATGTTTCGAGTTTGAATCAATCAATGTTTTAAGGCTCTCTTTTGATCTTTCAGAAGCACTGTCGATACTCTTTTTCAAAGTATCAGCCGGTTGATGATTTGTGCTTTTCATTGTTTATTTTATTTACTATTGAATAATAATTGATAAGTAATATTTACTTGCAATTTTACATATGATATGGTGGCGTGTTATAAAATAATCGATAAACAAAAGAAACATGACAGCAAACCGAAACGAAGAGTCGATTAATAATTGATGTTCTCTCATTACATGTAATTCGCAATATTCTACGCTGTATTACTTTTTCATCCTTCTTTTTTCACCCTTTTAAATAAGATATTACCTGTTTAATAGAAAATTGGTTGCATTCACTATTAAGCCCATTTACCTTGCATACTGAAACTGATAGAGTTCTAACTATTAAATTGAACAAAATGAAAACAAAGCATTTATTACCAACGTTTTTAATTAGTGCATTGTTATTGCCCTTTATGTGTTTGGCGCAATCAGATAGCACTGTTTCAAAACAAGCACTCAGCGGAAATCCAAGAACCTTTGACGCCGGTGCCAATGTGCTTAATGTAGGAATTGGTATAGGTGGCGATTATTATTACTGGGGCCCGGGATATGTACAAACGCCGGATTTTGTTTTATCGTATGAAAACGGAACCTTTGGCAATATAGGTCCCGGTACAATTAGCCTGGGTGGTTTATTAGATTACACAGGCACCTCTTATTCTTATGTTAATCCGGGTAATGGTTATACCTATACTAATAATTGGAATTACTGGATATTAGGCTTCCGTTCAGCTTACCACTGGAATTTTACCACGAGCCATAGATTCGACCCGTATGCAGGTTTAATGCTGGGCTATTATTTCATCAATTATTCTCATACCACAAACGACCCGCACGTTACAGAGCCTGCTGATCCGGGATACGTTTATTATTCCGCAGTATATTCCAACTATCTGGCGCTCTCAGTTTTTCTCGGGGCCAGATACTATGTAAGTAACAATGTAGGTTTATGGGCCGAACTTGGTTATGGCTACTCAAACCTTGCCATTGGAGTAAACTTCAGGCTATAATTTAAATCAACAGAGTTTAAACGCTAAAATTTATAAATCATGAAAACTTCTAAATTAATTTTAACCGGTCTGTTAATAACAGCCATAAAATTTGCAACAGCACAGTATAGTGAAAATCCGCCTCCATCATCAAACGATGGCACTATACAGCCAACAGGTTATTTTGAAATAAGCATTGGCCTCGGTCAGCCGATGAGTAATTTTTCTTCCGCAAACGGTACAGGGTATGGCGGGTATGCATTACCTGGATATAATGTTGGCCTTTCGTATGGTGTGCCCATAGCACATTCAAATTTCGGTGTAGCTGTCATGTATAATTATTCATGGAACAATTACGATATTGATACGTATGTTAGTAACGTTCAGTATTCCGATCAAAACAATGGTTACACGCCAATATCAGATGATTCCTACAGGGAAAGTTTTATACTGGCAGGTTTATTTGCCACTATTCCTCTTCAGCGCCTTTCATTCGATTTTCGCGTATTAGGTGGTGTTGCAATTTGTGCTTTGCCTGAAGTTGATTATCAGGAAGATGCCACATCTATTGCAGCCAGCCAGAATTTTGAGTGGGATACATACCATAGCACCAGTTCATCTTTTGCATCTGACATTGGTGCCGGACTCCGTTTTAGAATAAGAAGAACAGCGATAATGGCCGGTATTGACTATTTAAGTGCTGACCCTATGGTTAATACTACTCAAAGATATACCGACCAGTTTGGAAATTCTTCCTACACACATATTGGTGGCTCGGCACCAATTTCCGTATTAAGCTACAGCTTCGGAATTGGTTATCAATTCAGGTAAAATGAGCATCATTTAAAAAGCCAAGTATCCAGAATGGATACTTGGCTTTTTAACTTATATAACAGTATATTTTGCATAATTATTTCGTCTACCTATTCTGTTATTTGAAATTCAGTTTAGCTATGCTGACAGAAAATGTGCAACAAATGATGTTGCACCTGCATACCTTGCATATGAAATCAACAAAGTTCTAATTTTAAAACCCTTTGTATTATGAACACACAAAAGATAGCGTTGTTCACAACTACCAGTGAAATGGGAACACGCTTGGCTGAAGAAGCCTTAAAAAGAGGCCACAATGTCACTGCAATTGTGCCTGATGAAACAGAATTTAAACTAAAACACCAAAACCTTAAAGTTGTTAAAGGTGATGTAAGAAACAAGGAAGATGTAAGCAAAAATGCCCGTGGGCACGATGTAGTTATATCTACACATGAAGCTTCAATGAAAAACCCACGTGAACATGTGGAAGCCACACGCAGTTTAATTGAAGGCGCAAAAGAAGCAGGCGTGCAGCATTTGGTTTCTGCATCTCATCCATTTGCACAACGTATGGAGAACACCGAAGAATTTTATGATTCCTTTAAACCTGTTTTACAGGCTCAACAGGAAGCATTGAAGCTCCTACAAAAGGAAAAAGGCTTGTCATGGGGTTACCTTCATACGGTTGAACCGGAAGCAGGGCAAAGAGCCGGGGAATATCGTGTAAGCACAGAAGCTTATTTATCGGAGCCAGAAGGGCAAAGCAGAATAGCACTGAAGAACTATACCAGCCATATTCTGGATGAGGCTGAAAAGAATCAGCTTGAAGCACATGAAGAGTACCACAGAGAAGAGGGAATAGAATAAACTTCATTCTGTTCTCTCTCCATGAAAACCCCTTTTCCTTTGGAAGAGGGGTTTTCACATTTTATACTATATCCCTTTATTTAAAGAATATCCTTTTATACAGGTTATTCCTATATAAATTACCGAGGTAAATTTCCTTAACATTCCCGCCTTTATCATAGACATTTAAAAGTGTTACAAGACCGTATTCCACTTCATCAATATAATCAAGCGAAACCAGGTCAGATTTATTAACCTGAACAAGATTCATGTGAATTTCCAGCAGTTGTTCAAAGGTATAATTCATTAATGTATATTTTTTTCCATTACTAAGAAAAACTATTTTTTGCCTTGAATCATTTTCGCTTGTTGTAACATAAACAATGTCAGCTAGTCTTATCTTTATTTTTCTTGCAGATTCTGCAACAATAAAAACAGCATATTCCCGGGAATTATGAACTTGCCTGAATGCCTTTTCAATTGCATCGTTTAGCCTGCATACATTAATAGGCTTAAATATTATATCAACCGGGTTTAATTCAATGGCTGTTTTTAGCTTCTCATCAATTCCTGTAACAAAAATCACCGGAATATTTTTAATTAACTGGGCAACCAGCAGGCCATTCATCTCAGGCATGTTGATATCTAACAGGCATAAATCAATGTGCAATGAAGGCACCTGTTCCAGAAACTCTTGGGGATTATTAAAAACTTTTAACACATTTACTTTACTGCAATAGGCTAAAAGTTCCTTAAGTACCTTGCAGTCACTTACTGAATCGTCCACTATAACTGTTCTAAGACTATTAGCCATAATCGTTTCGGTTTCCTTTATAATAAATTAAAATTACCACTGTGCGTACGAGTACAATTTAATTTTCGATGAGCCTCTGTTTCAATGATTTGAATGCTGTGGTGATACTCATAAAATTGTTTAAGCTACAGATTTCAGCTAAACATGTTGCAGGAAATGGCAGCTATGTAATGAAGCAAAACAAGAAGTAGGTAAACCTACTCTTAAAGCTTATAAACTCAGCAAATCATCCAATCAGGCCAGTGAGTAAACCCTGACAGTTAAAGCATTTTTGTTGCCCTTATTCAATTATTAACTTTCCTTCCGGCATCAATTTATCTTAGGATATTTGGAGCTCATTAGTTTCCCTTCCATTTTAGTGTGTGAAATATGTAACTCTCTTATATAGTTATGTAATGCTTTAAGAAGTAAACCTGTACACTTTTGTACCCTTTCTTAAAGTAAGCATTATAAGTTAAACTCTATTTAAATAAACCCTATGAAAACAGAAGCTCAAATAAAAAATGAAACGCTGACTCCTACTGAGTTTGTTCAGGAATTCACTAAAGTGATGACTCACGACGATATTGACGGTGTGATGAAACTTTGGGCTCCCGAAGGCAAATGGTTAATAATGGCTACGGGTGAAAAATTCAGTGGACTTGACCAGATAAGACAATTGGCAACCCGTTCAGTAGCTGCAAGAGTTCATAATTCAGGAGAAGGCTTACTGCCTTTTAATGTATTTACTAACGCTGAAGGCACTAAACTTATATGGGAATATGTACATAAAGGAGTGGTAACAGAAAAATGGCCGGCATCAACACATAAGCCAATAGTCGGAACAAAGTTTGAATTGCCAATAATACTAATGTGCGAAATAAAGGAAAGCAAACTAATTGAAATAAGAGAATACTTCGACTTACAAACCCTTACTGAAGCAGGCACTGCGCATCATTTATACTCATAATCTTTCCTGCAATTAATAAAAAAACAGTTAAAAATAAAATAACATGACAACAGAAACGATGACCGTTTTCCGCAAACTATTTGAATCAGGTTTCCACAATGATTTCAAAACCATGGCTGAAACAATTGCTGAGGATTGCGAATGGATATTAATGCCGGATATGAATAAGATATATAAGGGCAAAAAAGAAGTTGTTCAACTATGTACGCAAGGCAAACTTGCTTCAGATAAGACTCCCGAAATACTATTTGATAAGGCTACTTCAGAATGGGGTGTTTTTGAATACGTTAACCGCGGTATAATTACTAAAGAGGCGGTTGAGTTTTCCAGGACAACAGGCTGGAAATTTCCAAGTGACCCAAGTACTCTTGTAGGAAAAAAATACGCAGTAGGTGTAAGCTTTATATACCAAATCAATAAAGAAGGAAAAATATCTCATTTACGTGAGTATCTTGACATGGCAAGCTTGATGAGACAATTTGAACCGACTGATAAACTTGTCTCGCATGAGTCCTAAAGAAACGGTAACTAAATACTGGCGGGCATGGTCAGAGCATAATTTAGATGATCTGCTTGCTTTACTTGCACCCGAATTTATTTCTCGGAGCTCCCTCAGTCAGGGACGTGCTGCTAATAAAGATATGATTGCAATGGGGTTTAAGATGTTTGATAAAGCCCTTCCTGATTTAAAAGAAGAATTAATAAGCATTATTGCGGAGGACAATAGGGTAGTATGTGAAGTAATAGAGACCGCCACTTTCACAGGCCCTATGGAATTGCCGACAGGGGTGATAACACCTACAAATAAAGCATATATCCTTCCTGTCGGTTCTTTTTTTCGTACTAATACTCAAGGATTAATTACTGAGCAACGAACATATTGGGATACTTCCGATTGGGCAAGGCAAATTGGAATAGACCCGAAGTTATTTGTGCCTAAAGTCGAACCTAAGGCAAAGATTTAATATAATACAAAACAAAATGGGAAAAACAAAGACTCAAAACAATAAAAAGCTGGAAAAATCGCTAATTGAAATACATAAAAAAGTAGCCAAATACTACCAAGAGGCAACTAAACATCACTTTGAAACAATAACGCTTATAGAAGCTGGGAAACATGAGAAGGCCTGGGAACATATAGTAAGGGCCCATGGACAGCATTCTCTTGCAAGTGCAGCCCAGAAAGAAATCTTAAAACTTCATGCTAACTATAACAATGTGTTATTCCGTTCCCATATTAAAAAGTATAAGGCAAAATAATAGATAACAGCATACTATAATAGGCCACTCAAATTTTCAAGAAATAACTAATTCCAAAACTAAAATGAACACTACGGCAGCAATAAAAGAACCAACAGATACAAGTTTATCTCTTGTTGGAACGCAAAACGGGATTGAATACCATAAAAAAATAGGAGAACAATTAATCGCTTCTGCAACACATCATTTTAAAGCCGCCTCACATTTGCAGGATGGCAATAGTGAAAAAGCTGCCCAATGTGCAGGCATGGCGCACGAGTATTTTAACATTGCAAGTGAAACTGAGTCAAGCAACTCAAGTTTCCACTAACCAATCATTTTTTGTAACTGATCATTTACAACAATATTAATCTAATAATAATTTAAGTATGGAAATTTATACAACAGGCTCACACGATTTTCTTTATCAAACCCAAAGAAGAAAATTAAAACCATCGGAAATAGCATTGGTAGAAGATCTTTATTGTGAGGAACATGAGCACCATCCTAAACATCTAAAGGATGACTCTTTTGAATATTGCTGCCCGGATCAATCCGTTCAAATACATGAACTTTATGAGAAGCAGAACAAGATGTTTACTGAAAAATAATTACACACTGAATTCCAACCGGATGAAATAGAAGGAAGAATCCATTTTACTCAATTATTAACTTTCCTTCCGGAATTAGCTTATCTCCCGTTTCGTTCATTACTCTGTAAAAATATATGCCTGATTTGTTGTTCAGGTTAATCTCATCTACACCCGTGTTTATTGAAATGCTGAGAACCTGCTGTCCGAGCATATCATATATAACTAAAATACCTTTATCTGTAACCGTACTTGAAAAAGCAATAGAAAATGAACCTCTATTCGGATTTGGGTATACCGTAACATTACTGTGTTCAGTTATACTTTCAGTTGAAGTTGTAGCATTATCAGTTATATTAATATTATCAATGTATATTATATTACCCCAGCCAGACCTGCTTTCAAAAGAGAACATTACATTCGATAACCCAGCAATAGTTGAAATGTTGATAGAATCTTTCCTCCACGCCTTTGCATTTGGTGGTACAAAACATCCATGCCCGTCACTACCTGCTGTATCAGTACCGGCACCTGTGCTACCTCCCGTAGTGCACAAAGTAGCGCCGCCTTTAGAATATATATTTGTCCATGTATTACCACAATCGGTCGAATAATAAACAACAAGTGTATCGCTATAAATGGGTGTTTTACTGGGTTCATAGGCTACATCAAATGAAAGTTGAGCTTTTGTTGAATTTGCAAAACTAAAATCAGGAGTATATAATTGCTGCCTTTCACCTGTAATATTTGCTGTTTGCCCGCAGTTAGCCGGAAAATACATGCACTGTGAACTATTGTAGCCCGATGTTGTGCATAACTCCCAAATACTGTCATTCATATCGGGCAAATTCAAATACCATCCAGCCGGTGGAAAAGTTGCAGACTGAAAATCTTCAGTGAGTGGCAGCGAGCCAGTTGATACAACATTAATATATGTTGTATTTAAGATAGAGTCCTTGCCTACAGATGATGTAACTATTTCCTTTACACTGTAAATGCCTGGCGTATTGTACTGTACAGTTGGGTTTTGAGAAGAAGAAGTGGAAGGATTACCTCCTGCAAATACCCATTGCCAGGCTGAAATTGTGCCAGTAGTTGTACTCTTATCGGTGAAGTTTACAGAGGAACCCGGGCAAACCGACTTAATATTAGAAGTGAAATTTGCCAGCACTGCATTACATACAATAAGTGTATTAAACTGGTTCATGTCACCATTAAACACATCCTGGTCAACATTATTACTGCCACTTATGCCAGGTATGGTACCCGTCCAGTCATATTGTTTAAAGTCCCATGTTGTCCATACGCCAATATTGGCAGGCGGGTTTTTAGGATTGCTATTATAATCATCGATCCAAAGTCCCCAGGTATTTAAAGAGCTTTGCACAAACGATGCATTACTTGGCCCAATGTATATAATTGGTGCTATACCTGTGGCATTCTGTACCGTAGTCATCCAAGTTTGTACCCATGTGGTTAATTGTGCCGATGTAAAATATGTTGACAAGGCAGGACCACTTGGTGGATCTTCCAGGTCAAGCACTGGAGGCAAATGACAAGCTGTTATATATTTACCCGCCACGCTTAAAAAGTAGTTAGCCTCAGATGTTGCTGTATTATTTTCAGGGTGAGCAAAATGGTAGGCACCCATAACCACACCAGCCGCATTGCCTTTTATCTCATTACTATCGAAATATGAATCGGTAAGTCCCACTCCTTCAGAGGCCTTGGCAAATGCAAAAGTATAACCTCCTGCTTTTACACTTTTCCAGTTTATAGTTCCTTCATACGAGGAAACATCAATGCCCATTATGGTTTGCGCTTTCGCACGCAGGCACATAACGCATATTAGTATAATTAAACGTAATTGCTTTTTCATTAAAAATCAGTTTAGATATAGGTTTAGATGCACCAGGGTTTCTATTAGAATCTATTTCAAATATAATAATCTTTACTTTTAAACTCAAATAAATAACACAGTAAAGTATAAATGGCTGATAATTCTATATACACTAACTTAGTTTCAGGCTCTTCTAAAAAGAGGCTTTATAATGCCTTGTGGTTTACTGCTCTATTTCTAATAGTAGAATTTATCATCATACAATTTCATGAATACTGGGCCGATGAAGTGCATGCATGGGCCATAGCACACAAAAGCAATTCAATTGCCGATGTATTTTACAATGGCCGGTATGAAGGCCATCCTAAATTATGGTATGTATTACTCTACCTGTTGCAAAAGTTCACAGATAATATATTTTATATGAAGGTCTTAAACCTGTGTATTGCAACGGGCGCTGTTTTTGTGTTCTGCTTTTTTTCACCATTTAGTTTTAAAAAAAATATCTTATTCTGTTCCGGCTATTTTTTTGCTTATGAGTATTCGATTATAAGTCGTAATTATGCTATAACCGTACTCCTGCTATTTTTGTGTGCAGGTATATTCACTCGGTATAAGGGTAAACATTTTCTGCTTTTATCTGTATTGTTCTTTTTATTATTGCAAACCAATGTGTATGCTGTCATAATTGGTATTCCTTTCTATTGTTATATAATATGGATTTTATATAAGGATAAAAGACTTCATCTGCGAACTATTCTCATATCAGGAACAATAGTATTTGCAGGGTTCATTCTTTCCGTACTGTCCATGAAGCCTCCATCCAATAGCGGGCTTTCAACAGAAAATTTCAGGCTTTCATTATACGATAGTGCTCATACACTCGCCGTACTTTTCAACTGCTATGTGCCAATACCTCAATTGAACTTTCATTTCTGGAGTTCGAATATTTTAAACCCGATTCCCAATCATGCTTATATACAAGCATTTCTAAGTATTGTATTACTTATTGCGTCATTTGTTTTATTTAAAGCAAATAAAAAAATATTGTTGCTTTTTTTTTCCGGTACAGTTGGTATACTATTGTTCACATACCTGAAGTATTTCGGATACATTAGACATCATGGGCATTTGTATTTATTATTTATTCTTTGTTATTGGCTTTATTCTGCTGAAAACCAAAACGAAGCCATTAGTACACAAACAAATACCGTATGGAATACTTTCAGTATTTGGATCAAGAAGTACTTTGTGACAATTGTTTTAGTGGCACAAATTATTGCTACGTGTTATGCTAATGTATGTGATATCCGATATCCTTTTTCGAATAATTTGCCTACGGTTAATTATTTAAAAGAAAACTCGTTGGATAAACTACCCATACTTGGAGATGGAGATTACATTGCATCATCGGTTGCAGGGCTGCTTAACAAGAACATTTATTTTATGAGGCCTCGTTACTGGGGCCAGTTTATAGTACTGGATGATCATTGGGGTAAGTTCATTAAGTTTTCAGTTACCGATCTATTAAACCAAGTAGATAGCATATCTGATCAAAAGAAGTCAGATGTAATTGTAGTACTCACCTATCCCTTTAATGATAATAGCATAAAAAACTGGACCTTATTGCAAACGTTCGAGGGCTCTATTATAGGAGAAGATTATTTTATATACAAAGTAAATTATGTGCCCCAAAACCCTGTAAAGCTTAACACAAAAGGCGAAATACTGGTATCGAAGGGTTATTTAAAAGAAGCCATGAGCTTATTTGAAAAGGCCATATACCTCAAGAAAGATTACAGCAGAGCTTATATGAACCTTGCCGATTGTTACAATAATGGACTTTATGATTTTAACAAAGCTTTACAATATATTGACAGTGCTGTTAAGTACAACCCTGCCAACAGTGCAGTACTATTTGACAAGGGAGCTATTTTATTTAACAAAGGTGACAAGAAAACTGCGCTTGAATTTTTTAAAGAAACCATACAGCTTGACCCTGACTTAATCAACGCTTACGTTTCAGCCGCAAGGTGTTATATTAGTTTAAGTAATAATGACGGAGCTATTTCATGTTTAAAGATTGCTTTAAAGCGCGCGCCGGATAATTCAGACATTTATTATTTACTTGCAGAATGCTATAAAAACAAAGGAGATATTCTCAACGAGAAAGCTTGTAATAATAAAGCGCAACAGCTTAAAAAAGATATATAATAAATCAGCTATTCATTCTTTTTTTCTCTAATTGTAACCAGGCTTGCACCATTTTAAGTCTACCAAAAGAAATGTCATCAGGAAACGATCCTTTAATAGCTGACAATTGAACAGGTTCTTCATTTTTTGGAAAATGTGCGGCTATTTCCTCCACTTCCTCCATTGGTATTATTGATGCTATCTGAACCAACCCTTCCTCAATGCCTTTTGCCAAATGCCCTTCAATTGTACTTACAACAAAATTCCGTTCTAATGCTATTTCTTCAACCGTCTTTCCCGCTTTATATAATCTGATCGTTTCTTCAATGGTATTTATTTTTTTCTCTGCTCTTATCTTTTTACCAACCGGCTGTATAGGCTGTAGCTTTTTCTCAGTGCAATATGCCTGAACCAGGTCCAATACCTCATCGCCATACTTTTTAATTTTTGCTTTACCAAATCCTTTCACATCAAGCAAAGCTTCGTAACTTAAAGGCAACTTCTCACACACATTTTTAATTGCTGCATTACTAAATACAGTATATAAAGGCAGGTTACTTTGCCTACCAATTCTATTACGCATTTCTGCAAGTCGATCGTATAACTCAGCATTTTCAATATCCTTAGATGCAATACTTACGACCTGGCTTTGCGCATATGAGCCCGGTACTTTTTGAATATGTCCGTCAAATTTTTTCCAATTCTTCAGGTAGTCATTCAACATGAAACCACTTTTACAATGTTCCATCCCAAATACTATCTCACTTACCTCAACATTGATCTCATTCAATAACTCATCAATTTTACGCGCAGTCTTTTTAGTATCTGTAGTTAACTGATGGGTCCTGAATTTCTCTAACCAACTCCTTATCTCTGTCGAGAAATATATACCTGCATCTTTTATTCTGCTTTGCAGCACCTCATTTTCCTCTACAACCGAATTCTGCTGGCATAGTTCAGTTATTTGCTCCCTGAATCTTTTAGCTATACCATCTAGTTTTTTCTGCTTTTCAGTTAATTCCAATATCCACAAAAAGCAATCGGCATGAAAGGTATCTTTATGTTCCGAAAGAGTAGTATTCAAGCCATTTAACAAATAGTTCCAAGTCCTCCAGGTAAAAATATTCTGAAGTTCCTGTTGCATGTACACCTGTCTCGATTCCTCAAATTTAAAAGGCAGGTTGCGTTCATTATGATGCCTGTCCTCCCACTCCTTCAGGTTTTGGTAAGCACCTAAGAACTTTTGATTAACCGGAGAAGTTAGTACTAAGCCCTCAAGTGAGGTACATCGGCTAAGCGCCACGTAAACCTGGCCGTTGGCAAATGCATTTTCAGCATCAATTATTAACTTTTCAAAAGTAAGCCCCTGGCTTTTATGTATGGTAATGGCCCATGCCAGCCTTAGCGGATACTGTACAAAACTACCCAACTCTATTTCCGTTATTTCACGTGTGGCTTCATTTAATGAATAATTTACATTCTTCCACATATCAGGCCTCACTTCAATTTCCTCTGCTTCTCCCTTGCATTTTACGCGAATACTATTCTCATACAATGCAGTGACCATCCCTATTTTTCCATTAAAATATTTTTTGCTTTCTATATCGTTCTTTAAAAACATTACCTGTGCTCCCTCTTTAAGCTCAAGTTCTGCTTCAGCAGGATACATATGCTCCGGAAAATCTCCTTGTATCTGAGCACTATATGTTCTAGTATACCCGAAAAGTTTTTTCAGCTTAGCCTTGTTTATTTCATCTGACTGAGAGTTATGAGTCGTCAATGTAATATACCCTTCTTCCTCAGGCGGGTCAAATCCCTTCTTCAGCCTGGTATTTAACATCTCATAGCTTTCCTGGGTCAGTTCATTATTACGTATATCATTCAATACCCCTATAAATGTATTATCCTGCTGGCGAAAAATCTCTTTCAGTTCGATCATTACTGGAACATGCTCCCTTAACACCAGGCTATCGAAAAAGAAAATAGAAGGATAATAGGCCTTCAGAAAGGCCCATTCCTGG